>Ga0126342_10003009_pt1 | contig 27299 bp, 25 predicted proteins | sample Cyp1metagenome_FD_92528 | JGI IMG/M metagenome (GOLD analysis project Ga0126342, IMG submission 92528) | Coral microbial communities from Lord Howe Island, Old Settlement Bay, Australia - Cyphastrea 1 metagenome | ecosystem: Host-associated > Invertebrates > Cnidaria > Coral ... | reverse complement strand
GATGGTTAATGATGGTATATGATGGTTAATGATGGTATATGATGGTTAATGATGGTATATGATAGTTAATGATGGTATATGATGGTATATGATGGTTAATGATGGTATATGATGGTTAATGATTGTTAATTAATGATGGTATATGATGGTTAATGATGGTTAATTAATGATGGTATATGATGGTTAATGATGGTTAATTAATGATGGTATATGATGGTATATGATGGTTAATGATGCTTAATTAATGATGGTATATGATGGTATATGATGGTTAATGATTGTTAATTAATGATGGTATATGATGGTATATGCTGGTTAATGATGGTTAATTAATGATGGTATATGATAGTATATGATGGTTAATGATGGTTAATTAATGATGGTATATGATGGTTAATGATGGTTAATTAATGATGGTATATGATGGTATATGATGGTTAATGATGGTTAATTAATGATGGTATATGATGGTATATGATGGTTAATGATGGTTAATTAATGATGGTATATGATGGTTAATGATGGTTAATTAATGATGGTATATGATGGTATATGATGGTTAATTTATGATGGTTAATGATGGTATATGATGGTATATGATGGTTAATGATAGTTAATGATGGTTATATAATTAATGATGGTGAAATTATTTTTTCCCCAATAGTTGGGATGATGATCCAATCTGACGAACTCATATTTTTCAGAGGGGTAGGTCAACCACCAATCAGACTTGTTGACCCTGAAAATAAGCCATTTTTAGTGGAAACCAGTCTTCCAAGCCCGATGACTGCCAGGGTCTATGTGAATTTACCGCAGGGTATATTATATAGATCACCATCCCTTTTATATTTTATATGACATATATTATAGATATTTAATACTCATGTTGATTTCTAAAGGCCAAATATGGCCAAATTGTAACAGGATTGTAGCTATTTATAGATATAAGATTATATAAATGATGGAAATTGATAGATTCTATAGAAATGTTATAGTTATAGATATTATAGATATATTTAATACTAATTATAGATGTAACATGATATACATATCCATATAAATGATGGAAGTTGATGGGCCAGATTCTATGATACATCTAGATTTTAATATACTGTACATCTCCCAAGATTTTTTTTTGGGTGAGAATAGAATCTAATTATTACTAATTATAGATAATAAACTGATATAACATGATATGAATTATTGAAGTTGATTGGTTTCAACATGGTGAAAAATCACTTAGAACATCGGATTCCAGTGGATTTTTCAGCAGGAAGGCAGGGGTCATGGTGCAAGGTTGTGGCCAATTTTTGCCACCAGCTTCGAGTGATGGTTATGTCAGAGGGTTAGAACGTTTACTGGTTGGTGGTTTGGAACATGACATTTATTTTCCATTTCATATATGGGAGAATCCTGACAAAATTGACGAACTCATATTTTTCAAGATGGTTAAAACCACCAACCAGATTATGTCAAGAAAGATTGGGGCTTGCGATGATTTAGGCTGGAACTCATGAACCATCTTTAGAGAATACTGTACCCAAACGAACGAAGAGAATAGACACGGATGGAAACTATAACGATTGAGAAACAGGACAGTTTGAATGGTTTTCACTTTTGGCTATACGGGGTACATTTTGTTGGATTGGGCCACAATTCTCCACCACTCTGCTCCATATGCAGTCCTAGGTCCTAGATTTCCTCCTCGTAAACCTCCGCAAGCACCTGCACAACCACCAAGCCCCCCAAGCATAGACATCGATGCAGTCACCAAGCGGGGCACGGCAATGTGCATGGTTTCACTGGCACCAAATACATCGCAATTTGATATCTACTCTCATGGCCAGATTTGTAGCCATGCATCAGATTTTTTGCAAGTTTTTTTTTTCAGTTCTGATGGAGCAAAATGGCCAGATTTGATGGATCATCCGCCTGTACTCCGACCCTACGATCATAAAATTGCTGGGCTGTTCTGGGTTGTTCAATTAGCGGGTGTTCCACCCAGGCCTCTCACTTTTTGAGGATTACCCCCAGGCAATCAACAGATAGTCTCTTTTTTTGTACTGCACTGGAGCTCTTCATCTATCATTTCGGGGTGATGGGGGGACTGGTCTTTAATATTATGTTGCAGAATTTCAAAATTGTGAATCATTCAGGTCCATTTATATCATTTCATATCCCAAGTTCAGAATTTCAGGATTGTTTTTCAGCCATGATAAACATCCCAAGTTTTCATTTTGTGTTTTACTAATCGATTCATCCCAAGTCCCAGCCATTCCACGGACTGCCGTCTTGGCTCAACGGGCTTCGATGAGATTTCGAGAGGCGTGTGGCCTCAACGCAGCGCCGCAGCGCCCATGGTCCAACACCTGAGTGCCCGTTGCAGCCAGCTGCCGGGTGATTCCTATGACACCGTGGCGGAGACCGATGAGGACTGGCTACGCGGCTACACGGCTAGGTGGGACAAGTTTGGTTTGTCGAATGCTGGAAAAACCGTGGCACCATTTTGGGGAGAGATGTAGACATATATGCATTTTTGACATGATATGAGATGAGATTGGATTATATATGATTATATATGTATGGTATCAGATTATATTGTATTGTATTATATTATGCATTACGTTGTACATTACGTTGTACATTACGTTGTATTGTATTACATTATGTTGTATTTCATTTTTGTGGTCATTGTCAGTTATTGTCTTCTTGTATTGTAATGTAGAGAGGATATGAATGAATGATTGTACACACACACACATTCAGTACGTGCAGCAAACCTTGCGCAGGAGGGGGGCTTAAGCCACCGCTGGCGTCATCCGGCCCCTCCTTCCGATGGCCAGCGGATGGCCGGCAGCTTGCGACGGATTGCCATGGTGGGCACTGCCCTGGTGCTGGGAGTCGCTGCGGTCTATGCACTGCGGCAGACAGCATCTTGGTGGATTTTTGCGGCACAACCGCAGGAGTGATGCGCAAGTTTTGCCCCCCTTGTTTTTTTTTGGCCGTGTGGTAAAGGCGAACACATCTTGAGACATCTTAGAATCTTGAGACAATGCATGAGTTGCTCCAGTACCAAGGTTGACCCAGACAGCCTTGGGGTTAAATGGTTCAGTTGAATGGTGAATCTGGAGATGAATCTTGACACAATGCCACCACTCATTTTGGTATAAATCAGTCGGTGATAGCTTTAAAAATTCTGTATCCTATCGATAATCCTATCGATAAACTGGTAGATAAACCCAGCCTGTGGGAGTTAAAGCACCGTTATTATTGTTATGGTTATCATTGTTATGGTTATTATTATCACTGTTATGTATAATTTATTATATTTCTTTTGTACAATTTTTCCTTATTACTACTATTCTTACTATTATGATATTTATTCATTATTTTCATTTTCTTAAGGTTATCTACAAGCTCACTGGGGTTATACATCCGATCGGACTGGGAGCAGGGCAATCATTGAATAGGTTCCAAGACGTTCCAGAGGATAACCCTGGCTTGATGAAATTCCATTCCCTTTTTCCGTTACAGTAAACAAACACATTCTCCAATGATGGTCTGCCATTAAAAAAGCGTCTAGTAGAACTTATTTTTTTGCAATTTTCTTGGAAATTCATACGAGTTCCTTTGGTGGGAATACAACTTCACCTAAGCAGCAAACAACTGGGTATCCCCATTCTATCGACATTGCATCACCAGGATTTTTGATGGTTAACTCAACTCTCTCCATTTTTCTTGGAGAACTCACCATTTTTGATAGATAAATCACCATTTTTGATGGTCGACTCTCCATTTTTGTTGGTTAACTCCCCATTTGGATTGGTAACTCCCAATTTTTGATGGTCAACTCCAAATTTTTGATAGATCAATCCCGTATGTTCCTCTCTCCCCTGAATTCCACATATGTTTCAACTCCTCATTAACACTTAGAACTATTTCCTTCCCATTCCGTAGGGCTTTTCAGAGCCGGCCAAAGATCTCTCCCCCCTGCGTCAATTCACACACCCCTTTTACCAACATGTCACATCATGTCACTATTGTTGAACTAAAACAATCTTCAAGTTCAACAATAGTCCTACAATAATCCTACAATAGTCCTACAATAATCCTACAATAGTCCTACAATAGTCCTACAATAGTCCTACAATAGCAACAATGTATCTTATTCTGGTATTATATCACTCGTTCTATGCATCCGCCGGGCCGAGGCCCGGAGCGGCCTGGGTGAGTCGCTGCTCTCGGCGCAGCAGCTGATGGGCATCAAGGCACCCCAGTGCCTGAGGGATGAGGAGGAGTTCGCGGGCCTTTGTCACCTGGAACCTGAGGAAAATCATTGGGACAATTCTGGATCTACAAGGTGATGCCCCATAGTTAGATAAGTTGGTTTATAACTCCCATAACTATGGTTTATGGCAGATATAACTATAGTTAATGGGGTTTATAAACCAACTTATAACTGGGGGGCACCACATTGTAGGTTTTTTTTGAGATTGATAGTAAAGAGCTAGAATGAATAGGACCGCTATATATTTTAATCCGAAGTTCGGGGTAGTTCACATGGTATAGCTATGGGTAGGTAAACCTTCACGAAAGCGTCAATTCGTATGTAGTCAACAAAACGCGGAATATCTGAGTTTAACATGAATTAACAGCAAAAAAGCAACGATACATGGAGAGAGTGCCATTGCCCAATCTTGGGTGTATTACTAGCCCAAGAAGTAGGGAATTTCCGTGCTCAAAGACGAGGATTTCACCAGCAATGGGGGCCGGTCTTCCAAGCGTATCCATCTTCGAAACAACCGTTGTTGGCTCCACCTGGAACCAACAAGCGATTGTTACCCTCTGGTAATGACTAACATAGCTATTGAAAATGACCATTTATAGTGGATTTTCCCATTAAAAATGGTGATTTTTTCCATAGCTATGTTAAATTACCAGAGGGTAAATTCGTGGCCACCAGTGGCTCAGGTTACATGAAATGCTCCTTGTTGACTGGTGGTCGTGCACCCTTTCGCGTGGCCGCAAGTGCGTGTTGCGACCTGGTTGCAGGGTGACGTGATTTTTTTCCATTTTTTTTGGGGGGGGATGGCTAGAGTTAGAGACCGGTCGTCTTCCCCCATGGCAGCTTCTTTTGGATGTGTCTGAAAATGGGGTTTACCTTCCAAATGGCTATTTTAATGGAGAACATGATGATCATCCAATGGATTTATTAGGCAAAGCCATGACGAGTTTCCGATGGCAACCAGAGGTGTGAACGACAACCAATTCTTTTGCAGCCTGCTTCAAAGTCAGCAAGCCATCTCAAACAGTTTGTCCGTGGGCGGCGGTGCGGCCATCCACAACAACCCCCATGCCCCCGGCGTGGGCGGGATCTGTGCTCTGGTGGAGGAAGCGTACCAGGTGGCACTGGGGAACTGGGGAAATCGGGATGGGAACATGTTAGAACCTATGATTCTCCATAAATTAGGGGGAATGAACATCCGGAACTACCAGCTATTAAGCAGCTATTTACCAGCTATTTTGATCTATTTTGGCCATGATAGTTTCTTTGTCATTTTTTGTCTTTGGATCCGCATTTCTGAATTTGTGTTGAGGGTCTTTCTATCCACTTGGAAGACTTGTTCGAAGTTGGAGTTGGAGTCCGAGCGGCATGCCGGGCAAACTTTTTTGCACACCTTTGAGGGGAGACACATGAACCATGATTTCTTGTCCCTGCCGGACATTGGCACAGGGATCTCATCTCAGAACCAAAGTTTCTTCCCAGACCTGAAGTCTGTTCTTGCTCAACTTTTCTGTGAAGTTAGCCTTCGCAGGGCCTATGCTATCCCAAGTGTGCAGACTTGACCGACGGGAAATCTGCGCACCGTGTGGGTGCTTTTGCATGTTGTGCTGGCTGCTTGGCGATCTTTTGGTCATCTTTTTAAGGGATGCTGCAGGTGCCATGTTTTTCGATGTTTTTAGGGTGCCTTAAACATGTGAAAGCTCTGCGAATGCGGGGAAATCAAGGCCCAACAATGCCGGTTGGAATCACCCTGCACCAGCTGGGACATCTGAGGTAGTAGAGTGGAGTGCCTCAATGGCAAAGGCACCATCTCTACCAGTCCGGATTTTGGAGGTTCGGTGATCCCGGAGGCCAAAGATACCGGGAGATCGTACAAGGCGATCAACATCATGGATGCCAGGCCAGACAATTGTCAAGGGCTGCCATGGGATGCTATCGGTCTGAAAAATGGGGTTTCATGATCGTTCATGTTACTTCCAAAAGATAATTTTTAAAGTCAATTTAAGAAGGAAACTCATGAAGAATGTTGATTGACCAGTGGATTTAGGAAGACCATCCGGGATGCCCCATGATGCCCTATGGCAAGATTGAACCCCTCAGCAGGTGCGACCACGATGAGGACGAGTTCAATGGCTTATGCTACACCAAGTGTGGCTGGGCGTCAGGTTGTTTCGATTTTAAGTTTGATTCAATGGGATTTCATGGTGATTTCATGGGATTTCATGGGTATAAACCCTGTGGTAATTTAACATAGCTATCAATTATGATGAATTTAGTTCGATGATTTACCTGTTAAACTGGGTGACTTTCCATAGCAATGTTAAATTAAAAGAGGCTAAAAGCATCTTCCAAGCCCAATTTTTGGGTGTCCCATCCCATTCCATTTATCCCAATCTTCGGTAAAATTCGAACATTTTTTTTTCGATCTAAAATGAGTGTTTATCCCAATTTTTGAATGTGCATGTTTTTTCTCCCAATTTTTCCATTCAAAGAAGTGGGAACGCAGTTTTCCATGTTTCTGATACTTGGAGGGACTTGGTTTTCCTGTAGACAACCTAACCTTGACTTCGAAATGAGAAAGCGTTCCCAAACTTCCAGTTTTTTTCATGTCTCAGGTAGCGAGCTGACCTATGGAAAGAGCACCTTGCGCACGGGTCCTGGAAGCTGTTGCAACTGCGGCAAGGGCTTTTTCTCGGGCTTGTGTTGCATGATTCCGTGGAATGTGGTCACAGGTCGGGTGGGAAATGACATCGGAAATGGGAACAGATGATTTTTGGGAAGGTAAAACTTGGATGGTGGGAACAGGTTGAAGGCACGGCCCAAATTGAGATTTCAAGCCATATACTGAACCCAGGGTAAAATTTCAGTGAAACCATCCAAATTTGGTGTGGATGAGGATGAGAAAAGTTATGAAGCCCCGGAAAATCCCAGCGATTTTTGGGATCTGCGCCTTGGCGCCTTCCGCAGATCCCAGCTTTACGGTGGGCATGTCCAGCAATGGAGAGCCTTCAGATCCGCATCCTCCGGGGATGCAGGTGAAATGCTCCTCCGAAGAAGAGGAGTTTGAAGGCGGTTTGAAGGGGGGAATAGCTGTCAAAAGGTGGGATTTAAGCACCAAAAATGGGGATTTAGCATGATTTACCAGCTGGTTATGACTAACATAGCCATGGAAAATCCATTATAAATGGAGGTTTATAGCTGGGAAAATCATCTTTAAATGGGGCATTGTCCATAGCTATGTTAAATAACCAGAGGGTACCCTACAAAGATGGTGGTGTACTGGGGATATTTCCTGGGATGGAGATTCTGAATCTAAATTTCATCACGACCCGTGGACCGTGGAGGATTGGACATGTTTAAGCACGATTTTTTGCGCTGATATCGATGAGTAATAAGAGTGACTATCAGTGAGTGGTACATAGTTTATATATCTCTACACACATTGTAATCATTGTATACAAAATGTGGGGAAAACATGGCTATTTCATCGACTTCAAAGCGGTTGAATTGTTGAGCAGACTCCAGGGTGACCTCGATTCCAGAGATTCGTCTGCCCGGGATTCACAGATATTCACAGGCACCCAACCACCCCAACCACTTGTGATACGGTTCATATCAGTCATAAGCAATCATTTGGCACACGGTTTCCCACGTCTTGTTCTACATCCTGGGTCAACCTTGGTTGAGCTATTTTTTTCTGTCCATGTAAACGAGAAGACAGGCGCGGGTTTACCGCACCTTGATCACTCGGTGGCCAGGCATTTGCTATGAGAAATGCTCCACATTGACGAAAGGTCAGATGCCCTATCGAAGCTAGGCAGAGATTTGGACCATCTGGGAGGTATCGGTTGTTCAGATTTTTCATGTGGCTGAAGGCACTTAATTGAAAATATCACCAGCTTGGGCCCCAGAACTGGATGGTTCGGTGCTAGTTGGAAACCGGGCCATTTGTAGATGATTTAGCCTTTAAACATGGTGGTGTTACACCGATTCTATGATCCCAATATGTGATGTCATCCCCTACCATCCACCATGGTTTCTGATTGTTTTGCTTAAAGATAAAGGGGGTGATTATTTCATGGGGAAGGGATTCATATCATCTTGTTATTCAGTTATATAAGTTCTATCCCACTAAACCCCATTACATCCCCATTTGTTGATGGTTACCCTCTTGTAAACATAGACCTGGACAACTCACGATTGAATTTATCATTTCCATGGCTTTTCCACATTTGTTCCCCACACAGGGGTTCTTACGGAAACAGTTAAGGCCCGGTGTTCAATCGAGGTGGTATCCGGGGCGTTTGACATTTTCCCTGTAAATTTCCGCACAAAATGCCTCTTGTGACATGTCCATATATGCATTTCGACTGTGCAGGCTTTTACAAAATGCTTGCCGCGGGATTAGCGTCCAGCATTTTCCCTGTAAATTTCCGCACAAAATGCCTCTTGTGATATGTCCATATATGCATTTCGACTGTGCAGGCTCGTGCAAAATTCTTGCCGCGGGATTAGCGTCCAGCATTTTCCCTGTAAATTTCCGCACAAAATGCCTCTTGTGACATGTCCATATATGCATTTCGACTTTGCAGGCTCGTACAAAATGCTTGCCGCGGGATTAGCGTCCGGCATTTTCCCTGTAAATTTGCGCACAAAATGCCTCTTGTGACATGTCCATGTGCATTTCGACTCCGCAGGCTCGCACAAAATGCTTGCCGCGGGATTAGCGCCCGGCATTTTCCTCTGTTAATTTTCGCACAAGATGCCTCTTGTGACATGTCACATCATCAACATCATCATCATCATCAACAACATCATCATCATCATCGTCATCATCATCATCATCATCACCATCATCACCATAATCTTCATCATCATCATCATCAACATCATCAACATCAACATCACCATCATCGCCATCAACATCATCATCGTCATCATCATCGTCATCATCATCATCATCATCATCACCATCATCACCGCCATCAACATCAACATCACCATCATCACCACCATCATCATCAACAACATCATCATCATCATCAACATCATCATCAGCATTATAATCCATTCTCCTTTGACTTCCCCACACTGTTTGGGGTCTCTTGCCGGGATAATGTTAGTTTACCCCAGAGGCAAATCCTACCATTATCAGTTTCTCCCAGGTCTCTCGTCGGTGGCCTGCTGCAAGTTTCCAGGGCAGGCGGCCTGTCACAACCTGCAAAATTCAGTGGTGAACATCAACTTGGACAAGAGTCAGGCCATCTGGATCCATGGGAATATCTTATGAGATCTTAAATCTTTAAGGACTGCTTGAAATGAATAGAAACTAAAGATTTAAATCACTTAACTCTTGATTTATGGTTGAATATGGAGCTATGTTTCTGGGACTGTTTTTGTGGCTGTGTCATGCTGTGTCCAGATTTCTGGGGAATCTAATCTACTCTTCATTGTAGAATTATCAACTTAGCGGATGAAACTCCAAGGCCATGAGACAGATCTACCTTTTCGTGTTTTGATATGTTTTGATGATGGCTTTCCATAGCAAACTGTGGATCACGAGAGGGTATTCCAGAAAGTACCCTATCAGATGCTTCGAATGAAAAAAAATCTCAGGATCTGAGCAATGCTTTGCCTCATGCTCCGTACATGAGACCTGAAACCGACTGAGCGCCGGGGCAGCCGTTTCACCCAAAAACCCCAAGCGACGCATTCTCCAAACGGGAGATCGAAAGTGCTGGCGCATCAAATCAAGGGACTAGATCACGGATTTTTCCCCATCACTATTGATCATATCAATATCTTTAGATAGGTTAAGTTACCTAAATCCCTTCAAAACACTCAATTACATCATCTTGGATCCATCTGTTTGCAGCAATTCCCTTATTTTCCTTTCTTATAAACCGTCTTATATCAGTTCTTAATCATCTTAAGTCTTAAATGGACAATTCCCACTTATTACAATTCTCACCTTAAATGGTTCTCAATCATCTTAAATCATCTTAACTCCATTTTTTGCCGCGAAACATCCTCTTTATGCCCAGGTCTGGCCCCAGCGACCGGGGGGCATTTGCTACATGACGCTGGGAAAACCCAGGAAAACATCCAGGGACGTTAAGCAGCAAAGTTATGGGGGGTTATAAGGACTCACAAGCAACGTGGATGGAAGATATCCTGCACCCCCTTGGATGGTTGAAACCCTATAAATAATGGGATAAAGCATCTATCAACTGGTGCAGGATTTCTTCCATCCACCGTATTTTATGGGGATATTTAATTTGTTCCTAACCAACTTGATATGATATTTTGGAGTTGCCCGAAACCGGGGGTTTGCCCCCCAAATGGTCAATTTTTGTGGGGATACTGTACTAATTATACGGTATACCTAGTGGATTTAGGGGTACCCTGTTTTTGGACAAACCAACTTTTTGCAACCCTCAAAAGATGCAGACATGTAGAATTCTGATGAATTCTGTTCGACAATAATGGTGAATCGAACCTGTTCTGCATCCTTTTTTTGGGAATTGAGAAAACATGGTTTTTGCATGTTTTTAAGGTATGTTCATTTTTCTCAGCTGCACATGACATCAGGTTTGGCCAGCTTGATCGAAATCTACCAATGTTATGGCCCATGAGTGCAGTTTCTGAGGTCAGGTCTCCTTTTGAAGCGACTTCATCAGAGGGGTCTCTGTGGCATTTCCCACGTCATCGTGGATGAGGCCGGTGCGATGGAAAACTGAGCCGGTGAGCTTTGATGAGTGTTGGCTTTAAGTTTATGTATAAGAACCCCCTTAAAAAAGATGGATTTTAGCAGAATCATACTAAAATTCTTGGGGTTTTTGTCGGTATTTTCTGAATTTTCAAGTTCCAAGACAGTGTCGTAGGATTGTTATGGATGGGTTCGGATGGGTTCAATGAAGCACGGGGCATGGCCGCCTATGATTGGCTAAAAATAACGTGGCCAAAATAGAATTCCTGCATGTTGCAAAGGCACCACTTGACCTCAAAGGCACCCAGTATTGTGGATGTGGCAGATTTTGTGACAAATCAAAGATCATCGCAGCAGAGTTTTCACAGTTTTCACTCACAAAAAAACAGTCCTCAAACCGCAGCGGCTTTTTGCCGTTCAGGTGCACGAGCGTGATTTGGACAATGTCTGGAGCCCAGTGGATGATGATTTTGGCCAAATTCCCTGTGAATTCTTGGTGAAGTGGAAATCCCTTGTAGGATTTGTAGGGAAGAACCATACCCTCTGGTAAACTAACGTAACTATGGAAAATCACAATTTTTAAATATTTTTAATGGGTAAATCCACTATAAATGGCCATTTTCAATAGCAAACTGTTTGCTTACCAGAGGGTAAATCCCATTAGATCCCATTAAACCACCATAAATCCCATTAAATCCCATTAGATCCCATTAAATCCCATTAAATCCCATTAAATCCCATTAGTTCCCATTAAATCCCATTAGATCCCATTAAATCCCATTAAATCCCATTAAATCCCATTAGATCCCATTAAATCCCATTAGATCCCATTAAATCCCATTAAATCCCATTAAATCCCATTAGATCCCATTAAATCCCATTAAATCCCATTAAATCCCATTAGATCCCAGTAAATCCCATTAGATCCCATTAGATCCCATTAAATCCCATTAAATCCCATTAGATCCCATTAGATCCCATTAAATCCCATGAAATCCCATGAAATCCCATGAAATCCCATTAAATCCCATTGAATCCCATGAAATCCCATTAAATCCCATGAAATCCCATGAAATCCCATGAAATCCCATTAAATCCCATTGAATCCCATGAAATCCCATTAAATCCCATTGAATCCCATGAAATCCCATGAAATCCCATGAAATCCCATCAAGCCAGGGTTGCAAATTCCATCAAATCCCAATCTCCAAGGGATCATCCCATGACGATTTTCCAGGACGTGCTGCTGGGACTCTTGAGATCTGCGCTGGTGGTGCACCCTGAGCTCAAGGTGGTGTCAAGGGGGACGTAAAAAAAACACGGTGTGTTTCTGAGCGACTCTTTTCCAGGTGAAAAACAGTTGTGTTTTTTTTCTAATTAAGGTAATTATATAACTCGTTAAGAACAGTTATGGTTTGGGACCAGGAGACTTGATTTTCATTCATGGGGCTCAAAGAATGTCCCAAACCCGCAATACCACCCCCAAGAACAGAGGTAAGAAGCCCTTGAGACGGGCTGATGGAAGTCAAATCAGGTGAATTGCCCTCAAGACCGGAGCCTCATATCATCGAGGCCTTAAAACCATTCAAAACCTCTAGACTGTCTGATTCAGACTGGGTTCAAGGCAAAATTTCAATCAACCCCCAATGTTAGATGTGGTAAAAATCCATGGGTTTCCACTGCCTTCTGGCAGGTGGTTCTGATGTCCGTGCCGCGCCCAGAACGCCATGTAGGTGATGTAGGTGTCGCAACACGCCAGGAAACCCACATACCACCCTGGAGATCTAGCATGGAATCCCTGAGAACCGGGTTTGGATATGTTTGAATTATATTGAATTATGATTTTACTACTGGAAACAGTCGTTTTTTGTTTTTTTGTTTTCTGAATTTCAAGGGTGTACCTGGTACCTATCTAGGTTATCTAGCAAGTCACGATGGCTGTTCTCGGGGCGATGATTCGCCGGTAGGGTGCGAGTTGAGGCCCATCATCCAGCTATATCCAGCCCACTGATCTGACATCGAAGAAGATGTGCTCCCCTCCTACGAACATAGATGTGACATGATGTGACAATATGTGGCATAGAAGTTCGAAACTCAGATGAATATAGATGAATCATATACTGTGAAAATCTTCGAAATCATATGAACCTTTTCCACCACTCTTCATTTGACACATTTGGATTTTCCAGTCGATCCCTGTCTTTGTTTCATGGCATTGAGGCTACGATCGATGCGCGCAAGTTCCAAGCATTTCTGCGAGAGAGGCTCCCCGCAACGGGGTCGAGTCAAACAACGCTGGCAACGAGAAAACTAGCATGGAAAAACGATGGAAAACTATGTGTATAGTGTATAGTGTATATATATAATAATAATTATATATGACATATATGAGAAGATCCAATTAAACACCATGTATTTTTGGTTAACATATAACTATTGAACATGAACCAAAATTGCATGATGAACATTCACCGGCCAGGTTCATGAGGCTGTGAAAACCTGCCAGGTCGGAGCATGCACCTATACCTCCGGCCAGGGGCCTCCAGCGAAACATGGTGATTTCATGGGATCGAATTGAGATTTCCCCTGCAAAAAGGCAAAAAAAAAGGGGGAATTTAAGGATTTATATCATTTCCCAGTAGATTTGTTACATTGTAAAGTGCAAATTTCACAATTTCCTCGATGTGGATTGGTCGAAAATCTGGGGATCTCATCAACGTGGTGAGGAAATCTCGCTTTGGATTTGGGCATTTTTCTGGATCCAGCACCATAGAAGATCAACACTGGTTTCGAGGGGTGTTTCTTCGAGGGCGACGCCTGATTCCAAGAAATCACAGCCTGCCAGCATAAGCTGAGGTGATTGCTGTTCAGGGTCACAGCTATGATGTAAGGATCCCAGTTCAGCATGTTGCCGCATTGAGCGAAGAGCTTTTTTGGATGTCTAATTGTCATTCTATCACCACCCAAATAGATAATAGTGGATAGAAAAGTTGGGAACCTGGAAATCATGGGGGAACATAATCTATCATTAATATACATATATATATATGTAATTAATCATATATATATATTCATTATATACTGGAAAAACTCTTCCATTTTTTGGCGGACCCCTCTAATTTTATATGGCTTTGTCCCGTACAGTGTGGGATACCCCAAAATAACAATTTTGATGGGGAAACTGATGATAGACTATGGGGTTTGGTACCAAAATTTGCGACATACCAATAATTGTCCTCCTGTAAACAGCATGGCCATGATGCATCTCTGACTGGAGGCACGTTACATCATACATCATCAACATAATTCCGGACGATTTTCGATCGCTCTTTTATCTCTGTTTCTCTGCCAGTGAAACACAAACACAAGTGCATCCTCCTCCTGACTTGAAATGCTGATGAGCTTGCCATCTCCCCTCATGTCGCATTGGCAAGTCATTTCATGTCCCTGGTTTGCTTTAAAGGCGTTCTGATTCTCAAACCTAGGAATTCATTATCCTTGATTATATCTCAATGTCCTGGTCTATATCTTAATATCCAGTCTATATCTTAATCTAGATCTACATCTGCATCTATGGCTCTCTCTCTATATATATATATTATATAACATTTTGTACGACATCTTTCATAGACTATGTGTATATGTATATATATATACATATAATTATATATATATACACATGCATGCTATATACACACTGTATCATCGCGCATGTTCTGCATCTGAGCACATCTACATCTCGTCACCTTTTCGGACGCCCTCTCAGGTGAGATGTCTCTTTCTAGAGGATATCGTGGAGAAGATGAAGTGCAGCACTGAGATTTAGAATCGATCATCCTCAGAGGGTGGTTTATGTATGGCATGGGGAAAGAATCCCAAAGCATCTTCAAGCATGGTTGGTTTTTTTAATGTTTTATAAATGGGAGATGCCTGGGGAGATTAACTGGAAGTAACTCTCTGGTAAATTGCATTTGTCGTAGGTAATTCATCGAAATATATGGGCCATGGCTTCCATAGCAAACTGTCAAATTACCGGAGGCTAATCCCCAAACCACCTCAAATGAGCCATTCCGTATATTTCTTTCGGGTGAATTCCTCAAATACAGCATATCCAGCGCCTAGGTCTCAGTATCTTAGATGAAACTTTAAGTGGTATTTTCCGGGATGATGCATGCAAAAAACCATGGGATGTCCAAATATATTATGTTGACCTGATCATCTCAACTACTAATTGCCAGCCACAGTTACGTATCCAGTTATCCCATTATCCCCAGATTTTGTTGATGAACCCACCATGATATTGGACAACGCATTCCTTGATAGTGGTGTATTGGCAAGTTAGCATTCAACACGTGGTATTTTAACACAAAACATTAGTAATTTTAGTAGATTGATCATAAAGCATCATTATCATTGTTATATCAACACCAATCAACATACCAGCCCGATGTTTGCCCAATGATAAGAACCAATAATCCCTCCTCCTAATACTAAACACCCCCCAATCGAAACCCTGGTGCTGTATCGAATCTATTCACCAATTTCGGGGCCCTATACGAGAACCACCGTTTTCCGGGGAGGAACCACTACCAACCACTCCCAACAAGCAGATAATCAACCACTACACGATTTTGGGGCCCAGCTATAAATTCGTTTGGAAAATCCCACATAAATCGGATTACAGCCCCATCCAACTGTAGATCTGGACCCTAAATCCCATAGTTGGCCTAGTTTTCATAAACCAACTGAAAACAATCATAAATCAACTATCAATTTGTTGGTTAAATCCCCATTTTTTGTTAAATCCCCTAATTTTTGTTGGTGAAATCCCAATTTTTTCCCGAACCTGACCTCCCTTCCTGAAAGTTAAGGTGGACACCTCCACCTCAGCCTGGAGCCCAGAGAACATCACGGGAAACGAACAAAAATTGGGCCAATGGGCATCGTCAAGATGTGGAAGTTTTTGAGTAAATTTCTCACCTTTTCGCAAGATGCTGAGAAAATTGGGAACTGAGCATAGAGGCAGCATTCCCAGGTTGTTGGTGGGTCCCCCTGTCGGTCTGCGGTTTGGGTATGTCATGTCCCAAAGTTGGAGAATGGGTCGTAACCGGCAATTTTCAGGGCTCACAACACTGGGTCAAAGATGATTTTTCTATGGGTATTCCCGATATCAAAAGCAACCACATTTCTCACTGTTATTACATTCACACCGCGTAGCGGTGGGATGACAATGGAACGCATGACTTTTGTATCTCCATTGAACATTTCTTTTTCCCTACTTCTGGTTGAACCCCAATGACATCTCCACTTTCTGCACGCACGCACCATGAGTCCATGAAACATTTCTGCCAAGGAAGAAAGAGAAGGACTGGATGAACAGCGGTGCTGGATGACACTTTTGCTACCCAGCCAAGTGTCTGTGCCAAAGACACAGTAGCCTCAAATCTAGGTTTGGGACAAATATATATTATTATACTACCCTTCGGGCATGAATCATGGCAAAGGACACCTCCACACATTTCACCATTTAGTTGGATGGATTTTCCAGATAAACACTCCGGTAATCAACCATGGCAAGGGGAAACTCTCCCATTTAGTTCCATGATTTTCCTGTCCAAATGCCCTTCCGTCTATGGACCATTTCCCATTGCCGCCAGCCCATGCAGATGTACCAGGAGCCGGCGGGTGCCATGAACTGGTGCAATCCCCAGGAGTATTCGCCCAACACGGTCAAGGTACCCCACCGTGGCTGCCTTCACCAAGTCACGCTGGGACACACCAAGTCCATGATGGTCCTGATTTTGAAGGATTGAGGTAATGAAGTGCCTCAAGAAAATTGATGAACTATTCAAGATGGCTGTCATTCTTCAATATGATACAGACGGTTTTATTCTGTTTTTTTTGCTGATTCAGGCAAAATTTGATGGCTGACGTCAACTTCTTTGTGGTTTGTATCCATTCATAAGGTTCCCCCAAAAAATGGCAAACTGCTCCAGGATGTCACAGATAGTGACCCCATAACTGCAAGGTTTCCAGCTTTTCTATCTATTTCTGGGGGTTTCTATATATCCAATATATCTAGATAAGAGATAACTACCATATTGTTAGTTATGTTAGTTATATCCCCAAGTATATTCGATCATATCCCAATTATAGTTGGGAATATAGTTATATTGTTGATATATCTAGATATCTCTATATATTGTGGGTTATATCCTCAGTTTTGGGACCTCCCGGATTGCTTGCCATTCTCCTTAAATCGGAGGCGCTACAGTTGATGCCAGAGCAGCACATCCCCTTGGAGCTGGCGCGGGACAGCATCGGAGGGCACAACTGGCGAGGGGTGGCATTCAGAATTGGGAGATCGTGGGCCCCTTAGCTGGCCTTAGCTGACCATTTTTTAAAGGTCCAGGAGCTTGAACAACTTGGTTAGGCGCCAGCTAGGTACAGCTAGGTAGGTGATGGCGCGCCAGTTTCTCCCTGTCACCGAAGGACTTGTTGAAGACTTTGGTCTCTGAAGGGACAGTGTCTCATGAGACTGGCTCAGCCCAAGACTCAAGTGCGATTGCTGAAAGGAGAGCAATTGATGTTGGGAAACTGCCATGTCTATGCCGCAGCATCATTAGAAATTATGAGTCATGAACACCTCTTGGCACGAACTCTAGGGTTGAATAGTCAGTTCATGTCAGTTCCCTTTGGTTTGTCTGAAAATGATACAGCCAAATCCCAATGTGTTGGCCAGTTCTGTTGATTGTTTCATAGCCCCCATTGACTAGTTTGATATCTGAGTGTTCAAGTCAACAATTATTGGAGTTATGTTTGCCAACTTAGCTAACCATCCCCAAGTCTTGGAGCCCATCCCTTCACAAAAACCAAGGTCTTAGTCTTTCTACCGACTTGGGCTATGATGAGCAGCCTCAGCAAACTCCTACAAGCCGACACGATGCTAAGTCGGTGCAAGGTGATTATGCTTCACTCACAGGTGCAGCACGGCTGGTGAAATGGAGGGATGATCATGAAGCCATTCACAAAAAATGAGTGAATCAGTACCTGTATCTTTGTAGGTTGATAGTTTCAACCATAGGCATAGACTTTTTTGGTTCCGGAAAACGAAAACTTTTGGCACCATTCCCCAAATTGGTTGAACAGAAAACTCTACAGGAACCCCCCATACATTGGGGGCCCAATAGCCATTGCAGCATAGAATGCCAATGGGATTCTGAACATCGGAAGCCCCGGGGAAGAAACCGTCGTTAGGTGCCAAAGGAAGCCCAAATGGAAGCTTTTCAGCCTGCACCGGAGGGAATGGCCAAGGCAGAAATCGCAGGGGGTTTATGGTGGACATCGCCAAGTGAATTTTTTAAAGGTAACACCCCGAAAAGATGGAGATTGCAAGTAACAGATCTCTATTGTCTAAATTGATGAATAAGTAAAGATGGATGATATTTATAGTCATCCCCAAAAAGATAGGAAAAGTAAAGATATTTTAATGGGATGACTATCTTTTCCTATCCTTTTGGGGATGACTTTTTTTGGGGATTTAAACCACATCAGAATGATTTAACCATGAAAATTAGGGAAGGTAATCAACGCCAGGGTTTCGCTGTTTTTATCACTTTCTATCATTGCTTCGTTGAATTGGTTGAAGGGAACGTATTCAATGACGACGGGAGATCTCCACCATTCCAAAGGGCATGTGCGAACATCCTGTTTTCCCAAAGATCAAATATATTTGATTGGTGGTTTGGAACATTTTTTATTTTTCCATATATTGGCAATTTCATCATCCCAACTGACGCACTTATATTTTTCAGAGGGCTGGCCCAACCACCAACCAGATATGGTCAGATATTGAGGAGAAAACCCGGTGCAATGAACTGCCGGACATCGAATTTTCAGATCGCTAGAGGAAACCATGGGTTACGCTGAAACTCTGGGCTTAGGATCTAGTCATTTTGGGAACCCCATAGATCTGCAGTCGTTTTTTAAAAGAAACCTGCAGATTTCAGGAGATTTCTCTCACTTTCAGGATCATAAATCTCGAAACAGGGCTTTTTTTTGTGTATATATATATATACATATATTGGGTGTCTGAAAATGCAGTGGCTCATGGCGCGTGTCGCAAGTTGGCTTAGTTTCAAGCATCTAACTATAGATATACCCTCGTAATTAACATAGCTGTGGCAATTTTATGCATAGATAATTTGTCTATAGAAAACGGTGCTTTTCCATAGCTATGTGAAATTCCCAGAGGGTATCCATCATAAGCCCCACTTAACCATAGTTACAAGGTGAGCCCCTTTTTTAAAAAATAAGTTGGCTTAGTTTCACCCCATTAGCTGTAGTATGCTGTAGTTATGTCATGTTATTATATCCCCCGATTAACCATAGAAAGTGATGTTTGTTGGTTTATAAACCCCATTAGCTGTAGTTAGATCCCCCAATAAACCATAGAATTCACCTTTCGGAGGTGATTTTGGCGACCAACATCGCTGAGTCCTCCGTGACCATCGATGATGTGACCTGCGTTCGGGCGACACAGAGCGACGGTTTGTCTAAAACGAGACTGCGGAGACTGCCATGGTAATGTGGTGACTCAACCATCAAAAATGGTGATTTACAATGGTGATTTAACCATGAAACATCAACATGGGGATTCGCTTGATTTATGTAATCCTCGAAATAGAGTGATTTCACCAATATACTGTAGTAGCACGTTTGATTCTGCATCTTCTGACTTGCCAAGGCATGGGTCACAGATGGTGGCATGAAAGAATCATACCCTTTTTCACTAGAACTTCCCATGATGACTCTCCGATTGAAGCATTCTTCATGGTTTAAAACTATAAACATCTCAAAGCTGGAGAGCTGAACACCTACAAAACAGATGTGCCCGGTCATGCTATATGTATATATGTATACACGCACGTACATACTATACATACACATACTATATACTATACGTATACTATACGTACACTATATGTATATATATTACGGGTGCTATACATACACTTTACGTAGATATACGTAGATATACACTGATATACACAGGTATACACTATCCATCCATCCATCCATCCGTCCATCCACCCATCCATCCATCCATCCATCCATCCATCCATCAATGATACCCCCCTCCAAACGCTTGATTTCAGCAGCAAGGTCATCGATTCCTGCAAGGCTTGGGGCGTGCAGCAGATTTGGATAAGATGAGCTGAAGTTGTCACTGTGTGGTCACATATTATAGGGATTATATGGGATTATCCTCCGGTAGTCAAACGTGGCAATGGGAAAACCATTATAAGTGGAGGTTTCTAGCTCTAGCAACAAAACATGGGGATTTCAGAGTGGTTGGTGGTTTCGAACACCTCTGTTGCCATTTTGGCTCAAGCATTTTTGGCTTGTACACTCTTTAATGCATGCCACAGGCTGGAGAGGCTTTGCGGCAGCGCCAAGTCAGTTGCTGGAAGCAGCATGGATGGAACTTCTGCAGATAGGTCACAGCTCTGGCATCATGCGGCCTGTGCGCCGGGGTTGCCGATGGCGGGCCTCATACTTTGGTTACCAGCTGCCACATCCATTGCTAACCGCCCGGTCACTGGAGCAGTGGTCTATGGCCGCGCTCTAACTGCACTTGCAAAGGCGCATTCAAAAAATCGTATGGATCTCACCTTGGATCATAGCCATAGCCAGTTCCGACTCAACAGTGGTGGTCCCAGACCAAATCCCGGATCACGCAGTGAGCCCCTGATGTTGTCAGGCTCCCATTCCAGATGCCATGGCTTTGCGTAGCTGGATTCAGCACCCTCCTTCACACCAAAGCCGGCTTAAGATCCCTGGGGCGTACCAGCACACATCCCTCCGCTTGGGAATGACGTGTTCACTGATGGTTCATATCTGTGGCAGTCTGTTCCGACCTATAATGTTCACCTCTGATTTATAAACGTGGGGCCCCCCTCCCCCCTCTTTGCACCTAAATAAACTTAAAGCCACCATCAAACTTGTTTGTACGTATTGGTTTTCAATTACCACAATTTGAAACGATAATATAAAATGCAATTTCCCCCCCAAAAAGGAATCCAACAATTGTTTTAGTATTGATCTAGTACTCCTCTATGTGGACTACATGCTGTCAATGGGATGTCCAGGTCCCGTCAAATCAGGAAAACCTTGGTTGGAAGCATGGAAAAGAAGGTGCCTGGAACCAGAACTGAATCCCTTTCCTGAATCGGTTGACATGGTTTCGCCGCTGCCTCAAGGTTTTCTTGAAGGAGACGAATCATGAATGTAGTGGCACTGGCAACTTGCCGAGGTGTTGGGGATACAATTCAAAGCCACATCGCGTTTGCTTCTGTATCTTGGGACGAAGCGACGCTCCAGATTGCAGACCAGTGGATCGCTGAGCTCGAGTTACTAAAGCTTTGCGATCCCTGCCAATCCCAAAGACATGGAGGTTCACATTCGCCCATCAACGAATGGTGCCCACTGCAGGGACTTTGCATAGCTGCGTGGGTCAAAGGGCCTCGCTCCACAACATGAACAAGCCCGACTGTGGGAAACAGTGGAAACAGTGGTGGTTTGGAGCATTCCGCTGCAAGCACTAGGTTTGCATGTGGGGGATCCGGCATAAATATCCTTTGATGCTTGTATGCTCAAATCCCTGCAAAAGCCGACCGCTTTCAACAGCAAACAAACCCCAAAACTCTGAACCCTAAAATCCTAAATCCTGAAAGCCTAAGTCAGAATCGCCGCGTGTAGACCATGTTTTCTGACACGCATAAAATACTGTACGTAGTCTGGGTGTGTTATTTGGGCATGAGCGACCATGGTGTTTGGAGGGAACATGTCCTTTGTATGACTCACGTCAGAAACTAGGCATGCCCCTTTTCTTGTGAGTCCATGCGAGTTTTCAAGGATGTACATCGGGATTTCCTGATGACTCATCCCATGGGACAAGGCATGCGTATCTTCACCCTATGAATGTAAAACAACCAAGTGGTTGGTTTGAAGTCGATGTTTGTTTTCTTTCGGCCTTCGGATGGTCATCCACAATTTGACTCGTACTTGTCAGAGGGGGTGGCTCAAACACCAATCCATTGAGCATCATCTGTGCTGGTTTTGCATCCCATTGAATTCCCCATAATACTTGAGGGTTAAAAACCCAAAACAAATTACCATTGGAATCCATAGTTATTGGCTAAATCCCAAACCACCATGCGTTGATAATCTTCCCATCAGTCACCATTGGAGGTCAAACTTACTTTCTTCACAGAGACCACTCGTTTGTCGTGCGCCACAAGCGTTGAGATGGAACTCACCCAGAATACAACATAGTAATGGGATTCAAATTGGATATATATATATATATATATATATATGCATACATACATACATAATCAAAATCTGATAATATCTGATATTTGGGTGTGTCTGCCAATGGGGTATACCCCCAAGATTGCAATTTTGATAAGGAAAATGGGAATAAACCATTCAATTTTGGGTAACATATTTTCAGACAAACTCATTGATTTCGGTGTTTTTGTACCTTGGGGACCCCCCAAGTCATCCGTTGACCATGCAGGTCATTTTACACCTTGACCAGTCCTAAAAAACCCAAGTAATCCCTTCCACCTAATACTAAACACTCCTTAGAAACCATGGTTTAGTAGGGGGATTTATGTTTTTTTTTGACCATAGAATGGGGATGTTGAGTATTTGGGGGGTGGGATTAATGTAGCATCAAAATTTCCTGTGGTTGGGGTCCCAGTTCCACCCAGTCACATTTCCCAGGTACCACGATGTGGTCTTTACTGGTCGACATAACCTGGAGCAAAGGAAGGTCGCTGGGATGATGAAGACCCCCAGGATGAGATGAGCTCATGAGAGTTCATGGGCCTCAACAGGACTTCATGGGATTTCATTCAGTTTCATGGAATTTGATGGGATTCAATGGCATTTCATGGCCAACTAGGACTAACTAGGGTTTTTGCAAAAGAACCTGGAACACCACAAGATTGGAGAAACCTTGGTGCTTTGGAGATTCCTCCCAAAAAAAAACCTTGGGGTTTTAGTAGGGTTGTTATGATTCCCCAAGAAAAAATGCAGGGTATCTGAATCTAAGGTCCACCATGAATCCCTTCCCGTTTCGGCTGAGGGCCGTGCCGGGCGCACCCGGCCGGGGCTTTGCTTTCGGCTCTGCACTCGGAGACGCTTTGAGGAGGGGTTGGAGGAGCCGAAGCCCAGTGGGTTGGTGGTGGTTTGATGTGGTTTGTATGTATTTTAAGATTAATGTATGTATTTATATATATATATATATGTATATATATATACACATGTATACACATGTTTGTATATATACATATATATATAATACAACATGGTAAACCTAATAATAGAAACCTATCATTTGGGAATGGTGTACACAAGGAAATTTATGGTCAATCCTTGGGGATGGATCATTATTGGGTTTGCCACATGGTGACTGCATGTTGCAATGGGATTTTAATGGTGATTTAATGGGATTTAATGGGATTTAATGAGATTTAATGGGATTTTATGGTGATTTAATAATTGGATTTTATGGATGTTTTTTTTTTTTAATGGTGGTTTAATGGGATCTAATGGGATTTACCATCTCGTAATTTAACGTAGCTATGGAAAATCACAACTTTTAACAGGCAAATCATCATAAAACATCTACAAATTGGCCATTGTCACCAGAGGGTATATTTCCATGTATTCCAGTAGGACAATCTACTTAATTCAGAATGATTGATGGTAATCCCTTCCTTCGAAAAAAATCACGCTACCCAAACGAAACCATGGTGGAATATCTTGGTACCAAGTATCCAGTTGTTGGGGGTGAGAATTGGGACCCATACTCAAATGGATATTGTTATTTAATGTTATTTATCCATTTTGGTTGGTAAACTTGGAATTTTAGTTGTTTGAATCCCATGTTTGGTTGGTAACACTATCGACACCCATTTTTGGATGGTTAAATACAAAAAGACAGCAAGCGTGGGCTTCAGTGCCCCATTTTCGAGCCATGACCAAGTAAGTGACGGATTTGGCGTTGATTTGTGGAGTTTTCGGCATCTACCAAGAAAATTATCCTCGCCAATTGTGGGGAAAAAACGGCGGAATTTTCCGGGTGGGTGCTCGGAAAATAAAACAGTTTTGCTTTCTTAAAACATCTCCAGTACTGCGGGTAAAACCAATAGCGTATTTATACCACCTATAAAAATGGTGATTTGGGGGATGGTTGGATCAGGATCACTGACTGATCAGGATCAGGATCACCGACTTTAAGATGTGACATCCCATGGGAGTTGAAGAATCTTTGAGTCGAATCGTGAGATTTTTTTAATGTTTCTACCCAAGAATTTGCCAAATCAATTATTCAATTGGTACTCGAAGTTTTAACATGTTTTAACCAGAACGTCTACATATCACAACTACCAGAAGAAATCAAGTGCCACTCCCCATGTTTAACCAGAAAATATGCCGACCCGTTTTAACCAGAACATTAAAACCATTTCCCAAGAAACCCTTGGTGAAAAGTTCGACGTTGGCGGGCCGGTCGTTTGCAGGATGAAGTTCCACCAGAACTCACCAGAATGCCGCTGGTGCGGGGCATGGGGCAGTTGTGGTTTTTGGATCGTGAAAAACTGAATAGTGGGGCCAAGTGTGGCGGATTTTACCAGCAAATGGGGATTGAATGGGGTTGAATGGGAGATGACTAAGCAACATTTTTTTACCACCATGATGGGATAAAAGTGATGATGGTTTCATATTAGGGGGATGGGATTAACTTGTCCCTTTTGTAAGCACTTCTTGTGGTTAGCTACTAGCTACGATGCTTATCTTAGCCGTACCCCAAAGGTCTCACTCCCCAATCCGATAGCAGACGGTCATTGGTAACCTGGTAGTTGTTGGCAGTTGTGGGTGGTCAGTACCCTCTGGTAAACTAACATAGCGAACTGGAAAATCACCATTGTTCATGGGAAAATCCACTATAAATGGGCATTTTCAATAGCAAACTGTTAGTTTACCAAAGGGTAAATCGAAGCCAATTGAGTCAATGGATGGGCATAGAATCCACCCGGTGAATCAATGCCTCCTTGGAGGGCCCCCACCGTGTAGGTACCTAAGGAGGGTCTAGACATACCCAAATTTTATTAGTTGGTTATATATCCCACCACCAGAACAGAAATATACAAACATGTGATATCAGTTAATATCCCATTGTATTATATGTATATGCATCCACCACATACACCAGATATCCCAATGAATATCCCATAAATTGGCGGTGGCATTCCTTTTGTGTTTAAACCAACCACTAACCATTCATTGTTGTGAGTGTTCTGACTATTACAACCATCATCCAGCTACTATTGATGATTAGGACATCATAATGAATGATATTATTGTAGTATTATGATTTTTTTCATGGTTTGTAATTACTATTATTACTATAATCAACAAATTATTGGTGGTTTATATAATGATTCATTATATTACTCCATTAGTTATGTTAATTTCTTATTATATTATTAAGATCACTATCATTAATATTTGTTCCTCATAACTCATAATGTTATATAACAAAAACTAATCCAAAAATCCGATGCTGATTCTCACTGGTTATCCTATGAATCCAGATTTGGTGGTTTATCCAACTAGTGATTCCTAGTCAAAAATCCTATGATTTCCATTATCAAATTATAGTCATAGTGATCCCGTGATCTCTATTATAGTTATAGTTGTTATGGTGATTCCTATTATTCTTGTTATTATTATTACTATTATAGCTATAGTATGGTATAGTTACAGTGATCCCTATTTAATATAGTTATATTTTATAGTGGTGGTTTGATCGTGATTCCTATACTTTGTTAGAGTGAGCACCCTCTGGTAAACAGTTTGCTCTTGAAAATGGCTATTTAGTTCATTGATTTACAATTTTTAAAGATGATGAATTTCCAGTTCGCAAACTCTTAGTTGGCCATATTTAGTTCGTGGAACCCGATGGAAAAACGTGGAAATCTTCCAGTTCGCAAACTGTTCGTTTACCAGAGGCTAAATCCCATTAGATCCCATTAGACACCATTCATCCCATGAATAATCCCATTAAATCACCATTAAATCACCATTAAATCCCATTCAATCACCATTAAAATCCCATTCAATCACCATTAAATCCCATTAAATCACCATTCAAATCCAACCATTTATATTAAATTACCAGGTGGGTGCTGCCTTGCTGGTGAAGTCCCTGGAACTGGGCGACATCGCGGCGGTGCTGTCGCAGTGCCCAGATCCGCTGCCCGAAACGTCGGTCGGGGCCTCGGGGCCCTGGAAGGACTGTGGGACATGGGGGGGGGAATCCCAGGGGAGCCGGGGGGGCCGTAAAAGAACTCCAGGGAAGATGGGATTTCAGTGGCAAACATGTGGGATTTCATGGGATTTCGCTATCAAAGAACAGGGAGAACATGGGAATTTCATAACCAGTAATTGGGGTTAACAGCTAAAGAAAAATGGTATAAGACTATTGCTTGTTGAACAGCCGTTTCACCCATCACGGTGATGGCCAATCCCATGGACCCCCGGCTGCCTCCGCGGCCTTCAGGTGGCTCATGCCATTGCGGAGTTGAAATTGGTGAGGCGCAAAAAATCGCTGGTTGATATGATGCCATTAAGAATGGTGGTAGACTATGGTATTATGAATCGGAATAACCATGGAATATTTACGGGAAGAATACCGGAGAATGTTAATGGAATATATTATATACTATAATCATTGATGAATGGGAATATAACTGGAAACTATGTTATCATCCAATTAGCCTCTGGTAATCAGACCCGGCTGCCTCGAAATTCCCCGAACTAAATGGAGGTTTATAGCTGGGAAAATCCATGAAATTCATCTATAAATAGGAGATTTTCAATTGCCGCGTTTGATTACTGGAACGTATTGTCTGGTATGTTCGCTCAATCTGGTACATCATGTATATGATACATATTTATATACATATTCATATACATATTTATATACGTATATATATATAAATATATATATATACACATATGTATATACATATATACATATATACATATATAGATATATATATATACGCACACACACACATATATACATACATACATACATACATACGTACATACATACATACATACATACATACATGCGAATCGGGGATTGCCTACCCGATTATGTTCCAATGGTTGATGTTGAGGATAAATGTTCCAGTTCGACGACGTCACACGGGCAGCTGCTTC
>Ga0126342_10003008_pt1 | contig 27299 bp, 21 predicted proteins | sample Cyp1metagenome_FD_92528 | JGI IMG/M metagenome (GOLD analysis project Ga0126342, IMG submission 92528) | Coral microbial communities from Lord Howe Island, Old Settlement Bay, Australia - Cyphastrea 1 metagenome | ecosystem: Host-associated > Invertebrates > Cnidaria > Coral ... | reverse complement strand
TCAGTCATGAATGCAGCCCTCTTCGTTGGGCAATCAGCTGCAAACATGAGATTGCCCCCCTGCAAATGTGAAAAGATTAGAGCAATAGAAGTTTTACATCTGTTCAGATGTTACACACACACATATATATAATATGATGTAATGTAATGTAATATAATATAATATAAAATGCATATGTATATATATATATATGTATATAATCATGTATATATATATAAACATATGTATATACATATGTATATATAAACACACACACACACATATATATATACATAAACGTGCATATATAAACATATGTGTATATATATATATATGTATATAAACATATATATATATGTATATATAAACACACACACACACATATATATAAGGTGCCCCCGACCCCAAAAACCAACCAATTTAGCGAATTTGGCGGTATTTACATGTTTTTCACGCAGGTATTGCTTAAACTTCAAAACTTAGGGCATTTTTCGGGGGTCAAACAAATGCATTTTTTGGAAACTTGCTGCAATCCCACCCTTCCCATACTACATCGGATGCAAGCTTCAAGATCCAGAAAAACTTCTTGAATCCAAGGGGGCCGGATTCAAGATTCAAGATCCAGAAAAAGGAGGCTGGATCCAAGAAGTTTGTTCGCCTCGAATCTTGAATCTTGAATCCAAAGAGACTGGATCAACGAAGCTTGTTCTGAGGGTTGAATCTTGAATCCAGGTCCGTAGAGCACTGTCAGCCACCATAAATTGCAATTTCTTGAATGCCCAGCTGTTCTGCGAAGGACATGTCCTTTGAGATTTTGTGGTTTTGCAGCCTTTCAATACCATCATTCTATCTAAAAGCAAAAGCAATGTTTCTTTTTGTATTTTTAAAGATATTAAGACTAAAAAGCAAAAAACTGAGGTAACACCAACAAAAACAATGCATGAAGTCCAGGCCAAACATTCTCTGAACAGTTTTTTTGTTGTTTCGAGGTTTTGTTGTAATTCATATCCACATCCTTTAAGAGTAGCAGCAGAGGTTCAACAAGATATTGCATAATATTGCAGATTACTGCATATATCTTAATTAAATGGGCTGGTAAGCAAAGCACACACTTGCAAACATGCAGATCAAATCAGACACCGTGTCTACCCAGCCACCTCTCATGGACATCATCTAGGTGTGCATTTTTTGGTATTCTCATGGTTTGAGCACCCTCTCAGAAAATCACTTAAACCATGGGAAGAACTACAAGACAGACAAGAGTAGAATATAATAAGTACACAAGTTTCAGCATGGACTTTGAAGTTTGCTGTCAAAGCAAACCCTGCAATGTAGGCCTTGTGCAGCAGTATCTTTCAAAGAATATGACATTCCTTGCATGAAGCCGCAGCATTCCTTGCATAAAGTGACATCATTTTGTACAGTCCCCTTACATACAGGAGTGCAGCATGCCTTTGAAAGGAATATAGAGTTATTTTCAAAAAGAGTTACAGCTGTGCGGCTGTGCGAAGCTTTGTTGAAGAGGTAAAGGAAATTCTGGAAGGAGGACAACGCTGCGACAGAATGGAATCCTTTAAATAACCATTTTGACCGACTGTGGTAAAGAAAGTGTCGCTGCAAGTATGTGCAAAGCCTCCTTCACAAGGGAGCGGACCATTTGGTTGAAACCAGGCAATAATACGGAGAAACATTACTATGAAGTAGAACCCTTGGGTGTATGTAGAATTTTTTGATAGATGCAGGTCATGGTTGTATGTGTGCAATATGCCTTTTTTTCAGTGAAACGATTTGTTCCAAAATAGGCAACATTGTTTTGAAGAAAGAAACATGTCATGTGGAAACAATGAGAGGCAGGCCGAAGTTCATTGGATGCGATGCATCTGTCCACATAAAAAGTGCTTTTGTACAAGTTTTTACTGCATCTTATTTAAGGGAATACCTCGTCAGGACAAGGATTTTGAAGAACTTCAGTCTTTCCTTAAAGAATGATCATACAAGAAAAACGAGAAGGCTGAGCTCCATTAAATGTATTTCATCTTTCCACACTTATAGTTTTCTTGCAAGAACAGCGCTTTTCGTTTAAAGGACCATCTTGTCAAGGCATTTTCTTTTAACAATAAGCATTCTTTTTCAAGGAATGCTCCAGCATGCATCGACCATTGCACTTTTTCCACAGCACTACTTTTTTTGTTAATCACACACTGCATATTGTGTAGAAATAAAGGGTGTTTTGAAAGAAATACTGCATGATTGAACGCTGGCTGAACAATTTTCTGGGAAGCCTGCACTTCTTCAGAAAGGAACACTACATGTTTATAGGAATGCTTTATATATTGTAGGGATGCTGCTTCTTTAGATTAAAGGGCTCTACTACTCTACTGTTTTACTTTGTTCTTCACTTTTGTCTACTTTTTAAGCTTTTTGAGAGGGATCTCTCTCTCTCTCTATACATTGCGTGCATATGGTTATTTTGGTGGCGTGATTCCAATCTGAAAAGGTGGGCCTTGGGAGGGTGGTAGATTATGTATGTATGTATGCATAGGTCAAACCCAAATGGATAAACCTGCTTGATTTTCTTCGCCCTCCGAGAAAAAAAGGTGACGATTTGCCCAAGTAAAACGGTCGCCATGAAATAGCCCAAAGGACCCTCTGGAGCAAATGCACCAGAACCATCCAGAACCTATGGTTAAGGGATGTTAAAGGTAGACCAGGTAGACCTTGTTTTGGCTGTCGTTGAACTCCTCATTCGAAGGGTCTTCCAAAATTTGACACCCAATGACTCTTTAGGTGCTTCCAATGAACTACCCGCAGCACATTTGGATTTCGGGGCAACATGATGGTCCTGAACCAAGACACCATGGCGGCACTTGGGTGAGACACCCCTGCTGTCATTGCTAGCAGGAGACTCGAACAACAATTCAACCTCTGGGAGTCCCGATGATGTGCTTGGCCCACCACGGGCCACAAAAGATGCTGGCCACTTGTGTCCATTTTGGAGGACGCCTTCGAGCCCCCTTAGTATTGAACATCCCCCCTTCGAAATTGAGTATTGGATCTGTTCATTTAAGGGGCCAGTTATGGGAGGTAAAATAATATGAGGGGGATGGATTAGTATCGATCAGGGACACCCCCAGCTCAACTCGATGCGGAGGATTCCACATCGTCTACCCGACTGAAAAGACCGTGCTGCGCGAACTCAGCGAAGACTTCTTGTTGCCCCAACTGCCTGAGTTTCTTCCTCAGTAGACATACGGATATGGGCTGCTTGATCCATCTTTCTCTACTTTTTGGCATCCCAAAATCTCGATGCTTTAGACCAAACAATGAGCCAAGATGAGCCAAGGGGGGGTGGGATGGGTTGGGTGTTTTCCATTTCCCATTGCGCACTACCAAGCCAGGTCTGAGTCATCAAAAGTGGCAGCGTGACTAGGCTCGAAACTGGAAAGTTGTGAAGGCATTGGCGAGAACTCCTAAGAGCCAAGCGCGAGGCATGCAACAGATGCAAACACATTCTTGGTTCAGGTGGTACAGGTATATATGGTCCCATCGTCTGTCTCAGTACCACACTCTCATACTCCCATGGCTACCCCCGCATCCCTCCCACAGAAAAAACACTACGAGCCTGCCCTTCCTCTGCCCTCCCCTTGCCCCTATCTTCCTGCCAACCCATCCCAAACAATGCCCGATACTAATCTAATCTTGCCCTGCTATACTTGTTGTACTTTCTATGCTGCTAATTAAGATACCTAGGTACCAATACTGCAATATCTCGCATAGTAGTACCTGCAAACTAGTCTAATGCATGCTGCATGCCCTGATGCAGCCTGTACATTGCTAATATCATACCTAAGAATATATACCAATAATATAACCTTTATAGTCTATAACCAAATATCTATGTCACGCACACAAATATAAATATAAATATATATATATATACACACCTAATACATTACCCATTGCATGCCTACATTCAAGCTATATTTTGCTCATATCGTACCTATAGACCTGACACTACATACCTAATATTCAGCCTATAACACCTGATATATATACCTAATATACTACCTATTGAACTATTGCATGCTTATATACAACCTATATATTGCTTGTAGCGTACCTCTAACCTACTCGTGATTTTAGTTACCTGGTTACCTAGTATATACCTGATATAACAAAGTACATACCTAATACATCCTAATACCTATACACCTGTATGCAAACTGTATATTGTACATTAATTATTATACTATATGTTCAAGTTACATCTAATATCTATTGATTACCAACTTACATAAGCCCCCCCCCACCACAGCCACTACCACAGGGGGAAGGAAGGGTATCCCACGGGGTGGGGGGTTGCAGGGCCTACTGCATATATATGTATATATACATAGATATGATATGAAACGATATGGTAATGATATTGATTTTGATACGGTATGATTTATATATATGCATATTCATATTGCATATTAATGCATACTATCCCTCCAAAAGTTGGGGGACCGCCATGATTGACCCGGGTGCCATAGCCGAGATTCCATCCACTTCGTTCTGACAGGAGGTCCAGGAGTAAGGCCCCACCACCGGGTTGCAAATGGTGGTGGAGAACATCTTGCTGTCTATGGGATCCACCAACTTATTCCTGGCCGTTGGAATCCTCCATCAACAGTGCGACGACTCACATTTCCACCTTTGGCATCCCATGATAATAATGATATAATAATGATATCCCGTGCCTCTCCAACGCCACGAAGTTCCGAAACATGGCCACCCTATAGACGAGCGCCGGCGAGGGAATTCCTCGTCCATCCTCTGGCACAAAGCCAGGTGTGTGAATGGGATTGTAAACGAAGGAGGCCCACGCATGTCCGACATCTTCATGTATCCAAGAAGTCCAGAGAAAGATTGTTCTGAGCACCCGCGTCATGGTCTCCACATTCAGAGGCGGTAGCTTTTGGAGCAGCTGCTGCAATTCCTCTTGGCTCATGCTCGTTTCTCGCCACTTGGAGATTGGCTTGTCTCCTTCTAAATCTCGGTCGCTGTTGAAAGATCCCCCTTGCATCCCTGCTATGGTCAAAGCCGCTACCGCTGGTGACTCCGTAGCAACCGTGGCAACGGGCGTGGTGAAGGCCTGGGTGATCAGGAATGGTCAGCTGTTCTCCGCCTTTGAAAGGCAGGCTTCAAGATCCGCTGGTTTACGGCACACACACACACGCACATTGTAAGAATGTTGTACATAAAGCTACCTACTGGAATTATCTGGAACTTGGAAAACTGATGAAAGCTGAAGACCTCCTGAAGCCACACATAGCTTGAACTGAGCTGGCTTCTGGTACCGGAGCGGGGGCTGCAAGCGGTGCACCCAACTGGAAAGCCGGGCTTGGAAGGGCCTGGACCATGGGACTTGGCGCGATACGAAATTGACCTGAAACAACCAATGAGGCGGAAAGTGATCTATTTAGTTTTTTTTTTAGAATCGATTTTAAGTAGATATAGGTAGATGATTTCCATGATTTCAAACCATGTCCATTTTTTGAATGAAACTATGAGACATTATGAGACCATTTCCGGGCTACATTGTTCGAAGAATGGTGAAGTGATCGTTGGACGCGATGGCAACAAATCAATACAAATCAATCAAACAGGCTCTTGTTGCAGCCACAAACGAAGCAACTCTGTGCTATGTAAGACATGTAGTGTCAACCCTGGATGAACAAATTCCGTTGGTCATTAGGAGGTTGGCCCAAAACTGCCAATTAATTACTATCAAGATATGTAATGCCCCTGTCAGTGACCGCTACCATCATAAATCCGGGCTTAACATGACCAACTATGAAACCATGCCGGCACCATCCGGCACCTGAGTGGAGACGCCAGGTGGTCGAAGACTCAGTCTCTGCAGCTGATGGGCTACTTTGCTCAAGTTTTTTCCAACCTCAGCGTGATGGAATTGGAAGTCAGGTTGACATGTTCTAGCCCCGACCAAGGGGCATCTAGAGATAAGGTTTTCAGATATGATTGTAAACTTGTTCTTGTCTTCTTGAATATCAGTATGTGGCGGTTGATCTAAATTCTTTCATCTGCAAACGGCCATTCTTCGCGAATAATTATAAAAGTTACTTCTGCGAATCATTGCGAATCGTATATCAATATTTTCTGATCCTAATATCCTGCATTTGTTTTTCAGATGCTACAAGGTTTTGTGAGATGAAAATGCGGGTCACGTGTTAATCTAAGACAATGTTTAGGTTGAATAGAGAATCTAGAGGCGCCAATTGCTAGGCTTTTTCACTGCTCCATTTCAAATGTGTTGGGGCGAAATACCTGCCAACATCTGCCAACATTGAAATCAGGCCCCAGATGCGTTCGCGGCTTGTGCCTCTTCCTGGATGGGAAAAAGATGCTCGCGTGTCTGATGGTGGGGCGAATGGTGGTGAAATGTGAGACAGTATCTACCGCCCCTAAAAGGAAGCTTTAGGAAGAAGGTTATCTCTACCATATTCATCCATATTCATCCATATTCTATGTCCCCAGAGACTGGAACATTTTCCGGCTCGCTTTAAAAATCCGGGCTTGAGCTGGGTTTGGGCCCCAGAATGCCAACTCAGGACATTCACCATCATAACCGGCTACGTTGGACCTATGTTGGGTGGCCGTGTTCGTCTCAAAGAGAATCTCTTTTTGTAACTTATATCACTATAATATCACTATAATAATACTGTATAATACTATATATCACTAACACTTTGCTCGGTTTTAAACACGTTCGCTGCAACCCCTACGTTGCTCCGCGTCGTATAATAGTACATAGCACATATATCATATATTACATCACATATAAGTCAGAGGGGGTGGCAAATTTGGATCCCTTAGGAAGATAAGTTGATGTAATGATCCCTGTCAACGTAGTAGTCAGAGGGGGTGGCGGATTTTGATCCCTCAACAAGATAAGTTAATGTTCTTATTATCATCAACATATAAGTCAGAGGGGGTGGCAAATTTTGATCCCTTTATGAAGACAAGTTGATGTTATGATCCCTGTCAAGGTAGTAGTCAGAGGGGGTGGTGGATTTTGATCCCTCAACAAGATAAGTTAATGTTCTTATTATCACCAACAGATAAGTCAGAGGGGGTGGCAATTTTTGATCCCTTAGGAAGATAAGTTGATGTAATGATCCCTGTCAACGTAGTAGTCGGAGGGGGTGGCGGATTTTGATCCCTCAACAAGATAAGTTCATGTTCTTATTATCATCAACATATAAGTCAGAGGGGGTGGCAAATTTTGATCTCTTTATGAAGATAAGTTGAGGATATGGATTGGATCCTTTGGATCATTCCCCCATTCCCTATCAAGCACCATATAGATGATGATGAAGATGATGAAGATGATGAAGATGATGAAGATGATGATGATGATGATGATGATTCTCTTGAGGTGTGGAGCAACGTCCGGGTTGGAGGGAACACGCTTTATGTGGTTTTGAAAACATCATGGAAACATCCGTATCTTATCTCAATATTGCTCCATAGCTGGTTCCATCAATTTCCATCATCCGTGCAACTCATTGGGCCTGCAGCTGGTTCATTCTTCCGCCTAATTTGTTGATGCCTGTGATGCTCGCTGTCACCTGGGACCACTATGGACCACTGGGATCAAACAGAGAACTGCCAGGAGAACTGCCTGGGGAATGATGGGAGATTCTTCCATCATTCTGGTGCAACAAACGGAGAACCGGTCACTAATGTCACTAATCACATCATCTGGAAATAATTTTTTTGCAACCGGTTCTCCATAATTCTCCAATGAAAGCCGATCTGACTCGACCTGTTGGAATGGCCTCCAACAAAACACGAGGCCCCCTGTTGACCGCCCCATCGCCCCAACAACAAAAAACACAACAACGCAACCATATCACGCGGTCACCGAAGTGTGGAATGATTTAAAGCATTTGAAGAAGACATGCTGAAACAGCTAAATATCTTACAAACTCGGCACAGCAAAACTGATTCTCCGCTTAGTCTTAGTCGAGTCGGCCCGAGGCACGTTGAAGCCAGCGGATTCATCCTGCGGGGGGCCGGCGATGATATCAACCGACCTAGGGCTACTGAAAACAAGCAATCCTGTGGCCTGCTGTCGCCTGTGACCTGTTTGATTCTTTTTTGCACTTTCCCCAGAACTTCTTTGGCCACGGCTACATCCGCTACATGCGACTAGGGTCAGGAGCACCACTTTTCCCCCACAAATTTTCCACTTCTCAGCTCATTGGAATTTGACTGAGCATTTCACAGGTGACTAGGGGTAATTCTTTTTCAGTGGCACCCCATGGCACCATTGATTCCATTGATTCAATTGCATGGCACTGGTCTGACCCATCAAACTTGATTTACCCTCTGGTGAACTAACATAGCAATGGAAAATCACAATTTTTAATGGGAAAAACCACTATTTCAATGGCCATTTTCCATTGCTTTTTGTTAGTTCACCAGAGGGTAAATTGCATGGTCAAATGACCAGTCAATCTGTGGGTGCCAGCCTGCAGGGCGTTCAAATGGCTGGCCAACTTGTCGATGCTGCCAGACACCTTGAATTCCCCAAGCTGTCCGACGTGAATCCCCAAGGGCACCGGCAACAAATACCCTCTGGTGAACATACAAAAAGCAATGGAAAATGGCCATAGAAAGAGTGGATTTTCCCATGAAAAATGGGTGGATCTTTCCATTGCTATGTTAGTTCATCAGAGTGTATATGAAAATAAAACACCACAGGTAACCTCCGAATGGGGATAGGTCAAAACTGGGTCAAAATGATTTCAGATCCTGCAGGGCAAAGGCATCAACGGCATCAAAGCTCAACAAGGGGCTTTCAGCAGATGCTGAAAGCCCCAGGTTTCGCACAACTGAAATTCCCTGGGATACCCTGGGCATGCCCACATTGAACGACTTTGCCTTCACCTCGCAGATTTTTGGTGTCCAAACATGACAAAAGCTTCACCCCTTTTCTGTGCGTTCTGTTGCGGGACAGGATGTAGAACCCCCTGTTGTATCTTGTTCTCTTATGGTCACAAACCTGAATTTGCACGTGATGGAAACCAGGCAAAACCTGCCCATGGATTACCCAAATGCCTGGAGCTTTTCCATCTTCTGGGCAAGAGATTTGAGGCTGTCCGAAGCCTGACTGCTGAAGAGCAAATCGCAATTGACATGTCGGGTTTGAAGGGAAAAGCGCATGTCTGTAGACGTTTTTCTCTACACATCTTCTTTGAACAATACTTGCAAGTATAACTAAAACCATCGAACACAACAACATCTATCGTTTTTCACACACTCCAGGACTTCGACGCTTTACATCAGTTTTTCATCAGTTTTCAGACCTTTCCATTCCCTTCTCAGCTTCGGACATCAATGGCCTGCGAGGTGTCTTTTTGCAAGGCACCCACCGTCTGGGCCAGGCGATGGAGGCCTCCCGTCACCTGGAGAATTTTTTAAACTCTGCGAATCCCAACGGGCGAATACATGGAATAGCCATATATAACCATATAAATGGTGGGTTTAACATATGATTACATGAAGTGATATATTTTTTGAATGAGTTTTGAATGCTTCGTACAACGCATTACATCCTAATCATCCTATTTTAGAACTGAATGGATGGTCAAATATGCTTTAAAACCATGTAACATATAGGTCTATGTAACCCTATGCTTGATGGTGATTTCTTGTAATTGTATATATATATACACACACCCAACAAAAAAAGCTCCAATCTTGGATGGTCTCTATGACTTGTATCGACCCACAGGTGATATTTTTGTTGCCATAGCTGGCTTGTTAAATTACTGAGTGCTAAGCTGCTATAAGCCTCAAATTTTGATGGTTTATACAACTCATTGTGACTCACATTTAATACATAGTGCTGTATATACTTGCCATTTCTGCTCCGTCATGGTTCATGGCCTCATGGCTTCATGGCAGGTTTGCCAACTTAAGTACGACAAGTGGTCGTTGAACAGCTCCAGTAACATCCCAAATCAGATATTAATAGAACAGCCTGGAGCAGCATAATTATTTCTAGAAACACACATTCCAGATGGGGTTGAGAACTATGACCTGTGGTGCTGTGTTCAAAGAGCGCTTCAAGATCGGGCTAGCACTCGCACACACACATACGGTGGATACCATCACATATGCAGCTGGCACTGGCAGAAGATGCTTTGGAGGACTGGGTTTTCCACTGGAACGACATGGTGGACCGATTGGTTGCGTGGGTAAATGCGGATAGACCTCCTAGTCTTTGGGATCACCTTCAGCGTTTGCATGGCTCATTGGATAGCTGGACCACAAGATTGCGTCAACTGCGCCAGTTCTACTTTGCAGTTGCTGAGAACAAAGAGCAGTTGGATATAGTTGGATGACACTTCTGGGGATCACGAGTGTTGTCTCTTCTGATGATGGAGAGGAATGGCTTGACATTCCATATGAGGATAACTTGCCAGTGAACTGGCAGGTCAGATGCATGCACGAGAAGGCGCCAGTGCCTGGCGCTTTTCTGGTGAACATCATCAACTGGCTGTGCGCCGGCGGAGCGGCTTTCAAGACAGGTTCGAGATCTGAGTGACGTTGAATTCGTTTTTGCTTTAGTTTTGGATGTGGAGTTTTCATTTCCATTTCAACTTGATGGCACGTTGGATTTTCAGATGAGGGCACCATGCTGCGCCCTGTACAATTGGCCTTGGACCACTTAGCTGACTTAGCTGTCATGTTTCCTTTTTTGATTACCCGCACACAGTCAATGCCTGCAAAGGATTTGGGCATACACAAAAGCTACCCAGGGCTGCGATTCAAGTGCCCTGGGGATCTCTTGAAGAGACTGCGGGATAATCTTTGCCGCTTTACGGCCAACAGGCCCATAAGGCGTGCATCAGATGCTTCACGGCCCATGCCCTGAACACAGACCCGGCTGCCGCACTGCATCTCTGCCGTGCCAGCAGCCCAGAAGCCGTCCGCGATATTTCTAGAAACAATTTTTCTGCCTTATTGGTGATATTTGATGATAACCCGCAGTCTATTCACAGTTTTTTCCCAATTTAGCAACTCATCCCATTCCTCGAATGTTTTTTACGCCACCCATGACAGGCTTCAGCCCTGGATCTTTTTGGGAGGTCACCTCCCATGATCAAAGGTGGCAATTTAATGAGAACGTCATCCGTTTATGTGTATATATAATTATGTCTATATGTTGTACACACATATATATGTATATATATATGTATATATATATATATATGTATATATATATATATATATACACGTGTGTGTGTGTGTGTCGGGGAATGGCATGTTTGATTACTGGGACAATTTATCTCATGGTTTTTCAGGAATCCTCGATTTCGCCCCCCCCAACCGTACTTTTCCCAATCCATGGTTTCCCCTTCCGAAACTCAGTTTTTCGCGTCGCGGACCGGTCTGGGGCTCTGGGCATTGGCACTCTGCACCTTCTCCTGGACCGTCTTCAAGCCCATGGCCAAAACGTTGATGCTGTCCGGACCGGTGACCATGTCTTCAATGGAGACCTTCCCCTGCGCGCCGTTCCAGAGCGTACCGGCAGCGGCGTGGACCCGTTGCAACGCAAAAAGAGGGTAGAAGCACGGGACTGAAATGATTCCAGTGAAAATCACTTTGGAGCTTTTGGATTCCCATTCGCACACATATTTGCACACACACATATATATATATGTATATATATATGTATATATATATGTATATATATTTATTTATTTATTTATTTATTTATTTATTTATTTATATAGACTATTATATAAACTTATTAGGTGTGAACTCATAGGATAACGATCCCTGGATATTCCAAACGAGGTAGATATAGAGATGGATAGGTAGATAGATGTAGATAGGTAGATTGATACATAGATAGTAGGCAGGTAGATCGATAGATAGATAGATGGATAGATCGACTGGCAGATGGATAGATAGACTGGTATATGGATGGATTAGATTAGATGAGATTGGATTTAGATTTAGACATATTTAGACTAGATTAGATGAAACTAGATCTCTCTCTCTCTCTCTCCCTCTCCCTCCATCGCCCTCTCCATTAATATCATTTAATATAACTCATCTATATGCAAAGGTGTATTCTGAATTGGACCAGTACGAGACTGGATTAGATACATCGAAATTGCGAACCATACAAGTATTGAACAGGAAAACAACCCCACAAAAAAAGCTGGACTTTTCACCCCTTAGAAACCCTCCAACAGTTTGCGCCTTGAGGGCTTTGGCTTGTGACGCCATTTGGTTGATGCTGTGGACCGCCTCGGGTTTTTTTTGGGTCCAAAAGGCGACCGTCACTCCGAGGAATCTAAGGACCCCGGCGTTGAGTGCAGCAATTTCCACCGAATACTTCAACTGCTGGATATCGCTGGCTAACTGTTTGGTGCGCTCCACCTTGGCCATGCTTTTCTTGGTATCGGATTGACTTCGAGCTACCTGACTCAACTTCCAAATTATCATTTTTGTGTCCATCTGGGCATCCGGCAGCATCTGCAGATTGATTTTTCTGGGCCAGCGAAAAGCAAACCAGGCAGAAACACCCAGCACTCCGACTCAAATTGCAAGCCTTTTAACTTGTCATCTGCAGAAAAAGAGTTGCGTGTGATGATCCCAAGTAGGAGGTTGAAAAGATACCGTTTGAACCAGCCAACATTTGTAGAGTTCTGTCAGTTTCCCATCTTTTCCCCACCTTCAAGACCTGCAATTTCTCAGTCAAGGTCTTGATGGTGGAAGAGACCTAGCAATGGAACAGTTTTGATTCAGAAGAACTTCCATTTATATATAGATCAATTTTCAATGAGGAATTCCCTCTGCCAGATCTACCGGATGAAAGGTCTTTTGCATTCTTACGTCATGATACCTCATGTGCCCAAAAGAGGGAACCCTTTCCGATTCCCATCGGGTAAAACCACCCTATAGGCCCTATGTGAGATCGCCAAGTTGGTTGAGTATCCCGACAAAACCAAAAATGACACCGGCAAGTTCGCCATGATAGTTCTCAATATACCGGATATATGCCCTGGATATATGCCCTGCTATATCCTCCATCCAGTCATCAGCTCCGTGGCTTGCTGGAAGATTCCACCATTTAGTTCGATGATTTTCCCATGAAAACATCAACTTTTTGGGCTTTTGGGGGGGATTTCGCAGCTATGCCAGCTGCTGATGACCGGAGGGGCTGAGCTCCTTACATTCAGTGCCGCCGCGGTTTTCACCTGGCGGATTCAGGATTTTTGATGCTGATCTTCTCCGAAGAAGCGCCAAACACTTCATGTTGGTGAAACAATCAAAAATAGGTAGTATAAACCATTCCCAAATGGGGAAACAGTTATTTCAATGGATTGGCTTCAAGGAAGCATTACAGGAAAGCCCTATATTTCATGGGGAAAACCCATGGTTTCCGGTTAAGATTTTTCCTTCAACCAATCCAGTGATTATTTGCAAAAAGTGAGGAAAACACCAACAGTCACCAACTCCAAAAGCTGAAATGCCAAAAAGACCAAGCCCAAAGCCGACGCCACAATGCAGCCACAAAACGACGACAAATATGTGGGAAAATACAACATCTGGGCTCTGAAAAAAGGGCCACAATTTGAGGGTTTAAACCTTAATACATCCGGTTGATCTAAATTCTTTCATCAGCAAACGGCCATTCTTCGCGAATCAAAAATTATTTTTTTTTGACTTTCGCGAATCTTCCGCACCTCCAGGTTTTCCTTTTGGTATTTCATACCCATCCATGGCACAAATGACAGGTTGCCCTGTCTACCATGGCACCTTCAACCCGTCCAGCTGCGTCGTTAGCTCACCCATTTCTTTGCTGACCTGGACAGTGTAACAGGGAACAGTGACCGGACTGGGAGTAGATACCATCTGGCAACGCAATGGAAGATTCCCCCCATTTACGGATTTTGCCGCATAAAACCACCATATTATATGCCGGACTTTCAATTGCCATGTTTGATTACCGCAGGGTAAACTCTAGAAATACTTTGATGCCAGCATTTGGGGATGATTGGCCGGTACTTTTTCGGGGTTTGATGTGCCAGACAGGTAAATCAGAACTGCCACGTTGAGGTTCTGTTCTCCGTCCGCAGCAAGAAACATTGGCCATAATCATTGAACTATTGAAGGACTCCTTCTCTGTTTGGAAAGGAGACAAAGATTGAAACCAAGCAGCCACCATGTTTTCGTTTCACAATTCACTGCTCAGAACCTTAAAAAATCACCAGACGATTGGACATTAAATATCATCATCTGGAGAAATTCTACTTATTTACCAAACCGAATAATCTGAATAGTTTAGCCCCTTGGGAGCTACCCCAATCTAAAAAAGGTCCTATATCCATCTATATCCATCAGAATTTCTCCAAATCATCACCAGAAATCAGGCATACCCTCTGGTAAACTAACGTTTAACTATCGAAAATCACCATTTTCAATGGGTAAATCCACTATGAATCACCATTTTCAATAGCTATTTTGACATAACCAGAGGGTATCTCTCCGGCTAAGCTTGCAACGTTCATGGTGTCTCCGGCCTTGGCCTGGTGGCGACTGTCTCACAGTCCTTGAAAAAATCATCGACATCGACTCGTCGTGTTCATAGATATTTTCCATTATAAATGTTATAAACGTTTATATACCCAACTATATCTATATATACATATATCTAATTATATAAAATTATATATACACATATATATTTGATCAATTTTGGGGATCCCCCATTTGTGAAAACGCCCGGATTCATCTCATTTCAAAAGATCAAGCAATTTCTGGCTGGCATCTTCAGGCCATGGCCTTCACAACTGCCATTTGGCTGGCGACTGCTTTGATACCATTGGCCACCTCAAGGAATGGGAAAAGATGGGAAACAACCCAGGCCGTGGGAGAACAAGAGACAAAGAGGCCTGAGAATCGATAAAGGCTATCGAATCTATCTTGAGGAAGCAGCGACTCTAGCTATTTGCCTAGCTACCTGCTCCTACCACTAGTTATATTTTTATATCTTATATCTACCTGCATCTTCTACATGTTCCGAGACGTTTTGGGAGACCAGGCGTTTCCAGCATCAAAACTTTGGTGATCTGGAACACAAAAAACAACGCCGTTTCTCAAACTGGCTTGGGTTCTGAAAGTTTGTCATCGTCATTTTATAATTAAGGATCTATCTTCCTGTCTGTACATATAGCTCTTGCGTGGAAAATCTCATGGAAGGCAGGTTGATCTAAGGGAACATGCCAAGAAAAGTGACCCTGTGTTTGCCAGTCATACAGGAAAGTTCTTGCACTTTTTGTTGAGCTAATTCTATTAAAATGTAGAAATGCCATAAATTACTCTAAAGACCCACCAAGGATTTCCAAACTCCCGAAAGGCCCAAATGAGCAGCATCAAAAAATATTAAAAATATGGTAGCGACATGGCTTTACTCCTGCTTTCGGCATTTCTTTCGCTCGCAACGCCATTTTGGCTATGTCCACTTTCGCGGCGGCTTTCGCTGAACAAACCAATAGCACATATAATACAGATTGCAGTATGCAAAGTTGAGGGAACTAGATTTAAGTCTGCCAATCATCTCCCACTTCCGCGGCAACTTTCGCGACATATCGCGAGAATGTTACTGTCGCACTGCTTTCGCTCTCAGGGTTTCATCTTTCGCCAAAGGTAACCCACAAAAAACTTTACGCAGAATCTCTCCATACCATTTCTTGATGCTGCACAAATGGCTGCAGGGCACATTTTTCAAGCGACACAAGCAACTGAGGTTGCTGCCCTCACTGCTATCCGAGTTTTGGCCTGACCCATCCCGTCTGGCTCAGTGATAGGTTGTCACAATTCACCGATATCACCAATCCCCCAAGATCCTCTATATATATGGCTCTATAATGCTCTATATATGGCTCTCAATCCATCTCAATCCATCATTTCCATTCATTTCCATTCATTTGCGATGTTTCCGATGTTTGGGAAATCGTGTCTCAAAATCCTTGTTGATAGATGTTCAACATGTTTCAATAGGCTAGGCCTAGCATGGCAGTTGATTGATGTTGATCGAATCTACCGGGCAACATGTTTTTTTTCGCTCTGGCCACGACATGCCACGACGATGGTCCCAGGGCCCATTTCCCCCATTCAGAAGCTCATCTCTCTCAATTTTGATGAGCCCACAGCCATAAGACAAATATCTCTCTCAATATCCATAGTTTAGTGCTACTAACTGCTACTAGTTACTACTAGTTGCACTCAAAATCTCTTTCCCTAGGTGCCCACCATCAGAAAAGCCTACATTCACATCCCCCTACAGTTGCCATCATTGGCACGATCCTCCTGCGAACTGGTCCCCTGTCAAGGCAGCCCTCTGTGAGGACATTGTCTGGTAATCAGTATATATGAAAAATATACATCAAAATAACTTTATTTACACAGGTGCACATTTATTGTATATATAAAATATGTATATGTATGGATATAAACAGAGAGCTTCGGACACACACACACACACCTATGTGTATACATACATGCATAGCATATCATACCATACAATACCACACCATGAAATCTCATTACATTACACAAGGTACATTACACTACATTACAGTACAATAAGCCACACTACATTACATTTCATTAAAGTACTCCACATTACATACGTTACATCGCATTACACGATACTGCATAACACAAACATAACCTTACATACAGTATGCATACACAAATGGCCAAAATGACCATAATACCACTATACATATAATTAATATATAATAATAATTATTGTTATGCTATACATATAATAGATATGCATGCAAATGACCTAGTGGTTTCAAGGAGCCAGAAATCCCCTCCCACACCTCACCAATCACCGTGCCGAACCAACCTCCATGGCATCAAGTTCGTCCGTCAACTTCTTTAGGCCATCTGTGGCCTCGATAAAATGGACCATTTATAGGTGATTTACCCATGGTGATTTTCCATAGCTAAACGTTAGTTTACCAGAGGCTACCCCAATAAATCCCGATCTTTGGTGTTGGATGTCAGGAACTTCTACATCCCAACGAAACAGGCACCATGCACCGGCAAACACCCACAAACATACATTATTCTTGGGTACTATCATTTCGTTCCTGTCTGTCGGTATGGATCGAAACCCTCATACCGACTCATACCCCTTGACAAGCTTAAAGGCACAGGTGGTTATGGATGCTTATTCTGAATGCTTGCTCAAGATACTTGCAGATTTTGAGCCAAGCACAGAAAATCCATGAAAAAACCTGCAGAAAATTGCAGGGTTTCGACCCTCCAGGTATAAAAAAACATATAAAAACCCACTGGACCTGACTGAGTAGTGCACGCCCAGGGCACCTGCCGTCTTTCCTTGCATGGCTTTGATCTTCTCGTCCATCTCTTTCACGGCCGCCTGGACCTTGGAAACCAGGTGAAGAATTAGAACCAATACGGGGATATGATGGGGATAGAAGTCGGATACGGGGATATGATGGGGGATATTTGCTGACGAGTTTCTCTAGGATACTTCGGTATCATCATGGCGAAACTATGCTTTTTGTGGTGCCACCCTAGGCCTAATCAAACTAGGCGAATGGCCATGCTGAATGGCCATGCTGATCCATGTCTGGGCTCTAGGATTCCGACTTCCTCTGCACTCTTGGCTTTCTCCTGTGGGCACAACGATAGCTATTTCTCCAAGTCTGGTACCGCAGAACTTGGGCGACAAAAAAGATACTGATCTGAGATATCTTATTAATATCTCTAGAATTCTCTAGATATCTTTAGATCTTGATCTTGTTATGAGCAGAACATCCACATAAATCATCATAAATCCACACCTACTTTAAGGGAAGTGCTTCATTTGAGGAAACTTTCAATGCCTGGGACGTTTTCAACCGCTTTCGGCGACCTTCAAGGCGTCCATCTGCCCCGCAAACTTGTCGATACTACCAGCAACCTCAGGAGGTACCCATCTGGTAAACTAACAGTTTGCTATTGAAAATGGCAATTTAATAGTGGGTTTACCCATTAAAAATGGTGATTTTCCATAGTTAAACAGCTAAACGTTAGTTTACCAGAGGGTATCCATCTGCTTTGACATGGGGGGTTCCATGCATTCCAACCAATGTCAGGCTGGTTGGTGGTTTCAACCTACCCCTCTGAGAAATGATGGACTTTGTCAGTTGGGATGATGACCAGCAAATTCCCAACTGTTTCTGGAAAGTCATAATCCAGCAGGATTGTCCTGGATCCAAAGATATCCAAAGAACTCAAGCGGAAACTGACTTGAAAATACTTGTTTTTTAAGGTTTTTTAGTGTTTTTTCTTTATGTTTTTTTTTTAATGGTTTTTTATGCACTTGAAACATCTTGAACCCTCCCGAGCGCTGAATTTTGGCTCTCCCCGAGCTTCACTGAGCTTCACACATCCACGATGTCCCCGGGCACCTGTGCTGTGGAACGATTGGAACGGCGCAACCGGTGGGACACCCCATGGTGGGGGACGTACCTTGACGTCATCCACCTGACCTGTGAACTTCTCCAAGGTGTTGACGACCTACAAAATGGCGCTGGCGATTTTATGCGATTTTCACCAGTCACATGGAGTCTCAGAAAACATTCCTGACAACATGGGATCTGCTATGATCTGCTGATTTGAATCGCAAATGTCCATCCACAAGCCTTCAGCCTTTCAGCACAAACACAACATCTACATGGGTTTTTCGGTGCGGACTGACCCTCCGGTACTCAAACATGGCAATTGGACATTCACAAAATTTATAGATGATTGATGATGATTGGCTATAGTATACTATAAACTTCCGTTTCTAAGGGATTTCCAAACGCCACGTGGCTTTTTTCACAGCAGGGCAGCTGCTGTCTGCTGTCAGAATCTCAGGTTGCCACTTTCATCGCGTTCATCGATTGGTTCTGGTGCGGCACATTGCTAGGTGGATGTTCATCCCATGAATCCCATAAACATTGACCCCGCTACAGTAACCAGGGTATGTTACGAGCTAATCCAGTTACAGGATGTTACAGGATGTTACAGTATTGTTGTATTGTAATGTATTGTAGCAATTGCTTTTGGTTCTTATTGCTTGGGCATCTGCCAGATCTGCAGGCCTTGAGTACGTCCATCTGATCTGCTAGTCCCTTCACTGCATGCGTGACCTCGTGGAACACTGACTCCAACATCACAGGAAAAATATCGAAAACTACCCTCTGGTAAACTAACATCATAACTATGGGAAATCACCATTTTTAATGGGAAAACTCACTATTTCAATGGCCATTTTCAATAGCTTCTGGTATGTTTACCAGAGGGTAGTTCAGGCACAGGATGCTTCCCATGAAGCAATTCCCACGTCACTGAGCTTCCCAGGCCTCGCCGGTGCCCTAGCATTCTTCGCATCTCATGATTTTCCATGTCCAGAATGTGAGTGAAATGGGATGAAATGGAGCCAAAAAACACGTTCAATAATCTACCATCAAACTTACTCTTGGAAATCCTAGAGTATCTTGGGTCTTAGACATCCATTCCATCCACCCTCTGGTTATTCAACAGTTTGCCATGGAAAATCGATGAAAACGGCGCATTTAAATTTATGAATGATAAACATGATGATACACATTGAGGGGTGTACCTATTTAAACATGGGGCGGTTTTCCAGGTCGCTCCCGAAGTTTTCAAATCTAGGGAATTGGCAACTTTTGGGGATTGCGCTCAAGGAAAAGGAGAAACACAACCAAAACACGGGGGATCTGAAAGATCTCAAAAACAAATCAAAACACCACACTCACAAGAGAAAACCCAAGAACATTTCTTCAAATCAGCATGCCGGTCATCATCTTTTCCGGGGGTTGTGGCTTTTAATACGTAATCCGTCAAGACCATACATATATATATGTATGTATGTATATATATGTGTATGTATATATATATGTGTGTGTGTGTAATCGTGTAATCCACAAACATCCTAAACTTTGTAATCTGTAATCTGGCTAAGGATTAAGGATTCCGTTTGAAGAAATCTCATGAAATCTCCATATCTAATGTGTATCTCCCCAGGATTGTATTTCAACATCCCGGACCAGTCACCTTTGAAGCCTTCGAACTGTTGCGACTGACCTGGGATGTTTGACCCACCAGCCCTGTCGGAAAACTCTCGAACACTGAGACGCAAATGAAAAGGACAAGCACACAAAGAGATAATGTGTAAGAAAATGTCAGAAATGCGCACCACATATATCCAAATATCACCAAACTGCCTACAATGCTACAAGTATCAGCCAGCCGACTATTTACAGTTTCGACTGCATGAAGACATGCACCCTCTTTCACTGGTGGGCCCTCAGTGCTGAAGGCTGCATCTTGTAGTTTCCGGTGCTGATTGTAATGTGCAACAGGTAGCGCCAAATCGGAACAAATGACCATCTTGCAGTGAAACAATGTACTTTGTGACTGACCTCAAAATTGCAGCAAATAAAACAGCAACAGAAAACAAACCCTATTCATCCCTATTTGAATGAGATTTTGGCCATCCTAATCCAAGGGCACAGCCTGCAAAAATTCGGGCGAATAAACATGACTTCCGTTGGGGCTTTGATTAGATTTGACACCCCCTGAGGAACACCCGGGCATCCCTTTGAAGGCGCTCCACCCCTCTGTGTGGAAAAGCGCCTAGTCAAAGTTCTTCAGGAACCGCCCGGACATCGTGCTACATGAGATCGCGCAGTGGAAATTCGGAGCGGCGACAGTCAAGTCGACAGGCTTGACGCTGCGATCTCTTCAGCCAGGCCGACGAACGTGCGATCAGGCCGAGATCTCAATAGATCTCACGCCATAGGAGTAGATGAACCCGGTGAATTCCGCAAGGCATGTCATAAGGAATATCCACCACGCCTGTCTGCGGGTATCGCATGCGCTGTGGCGCAGCAATTACAAAGGAATATCCGGGCACGAGCAGTACGCACTACTGACCGCACTGCAACACCCCTCGTACAGTGGATCAACGAGGTTGCACGTGAGTGCGGCCACATCCGGTCTGAAGCAACGTGGTTGCCAGACTATCAGGGGTGATTGCTGCTTTTGTAAATTCGAGAGCATTGCGTGAGGCAGCAAAGGATTCCTTTAGCGCCAGTGAAAGTGAAAGAAAGAATATATCTATCTATATATATATACATACACATACACATACACATACATATACGTATACATTTACATATACAGATTACAGATTACAGATTACATATTGCATATACATATACATATACATATACACACACACACATACACATGCACTATTATACATGTACATGTATATATATACATATGCACAAATACAAATATAATTATATATATATATATACACATATTATTACATATTAAAATAAATGCATATAAATGCAACTAGTGAACATGAGGCTTGACCGAAAAATAAAAACAACACACCGTCACAATAGTAAAAACAACAACAGCAAGACTAATAAACAGACAAATGAACGTATTTGAAGAACTAAAATTATCAATAATATATATATATATGTAAGAATACCATAATGATTCCTCCTCCTCCTCATCATCATCATCATCATCATGATCTTCATCGTCGTCGTCGTCGTCCTCATCGTTGTCATCATTGCCATCGCTGTCACTATACTATCGTCATCATTGGACCGCAGCAAAGGGTCAACAACAGAAAAGACCACCCAAGTCCAGCTGAGAAAGCCACTGCAACAGTTTCCTGTAGTCTTCCCAGCTGAGAATCCAAGTCGCTGATCCCTGCTGTAGCCTCAGAAACCAGCAGCTTGTGACCCACAGAATGCGGTTACTGCTGCTGCTGCTGCTGATGCTGATGCTGATGATGCTGATGATGATTATCATCATGATGATGATGATGAAGAAGAAGAAGAAGAAAGCAATTTCGCCGGCGACGCTGGCAATGACATTGTGATGTATACAGTAGCCAAAAAAAACAATTGTGAATCGTATTCTTTCTTCATATTGCATGCAATTCTCATCATTTTTTGACACAAAGAGAAGAGGCCCAGGCTGACGAGGTATTTCGAGTATCAATGACTGAACAGCAACGTTTAAAGGGAACATGCAGCTTTTTCATCAGTGAATCCCAGGGCTTTTTCATGGTTTTCCAATGTTTTCCAAATCTTCAGACCAACCCAGCTAGGATTCTAGGATGAATACCCTCTGGTAATTTAACATAGCTATTGAAAATGGCCATTGAAATAGTGAGTTTTCCCATTAAAAATGGTGGATCTTTCCATAGTTTTGATGTTAGTTTACCAGGCCGGGTATCTGATCTGCAGATCCTGGGGCCTGAGATCTCCACCTGTGATGTGTCTTCCGAAGCTTGCTCCTTGAAACTCTCCACGCGGCCCGCGAAGTCCCGGATCGCGTTTCGGACCTGGATTCCAGGTAGCAGCTTTTGGAATCATAGGATGCCAATGATGCCAACATAGCAATGGAATCATGGAATATTCTGAAATTACCATCTGGTTATTTAACATAGCCATGGAAAGATCCACCATTTTTAATAGGTAAACCATCTATAAATGGGTCATTTTCAATAGCTATGTTAAATTACCAGGGGGTACATCTTATTGCCATTAATATCGGACCTGGATCTAATAGCAGCTTTTGGAAGGATCTCCTTCACACGATCTCGGAGGCCTTTTTGGCTCAGAAACCAAGCTTCCCGCGTTGACGACATCATGTGTTTGGTCCTGCTGGATGCGCTTTGATTCACATGTCGCATGACCTGATTTTCCTGATAACCTGGCACCAAGAGACTAAATAGATTGAACACAATTGAACGTATTGCAGGTATGAAAGATCTGTCACATTTGTCTGAGGAGCATAAGTTTGCAAGGCTACCTGGGTTATGCAGCCCCACCTGGAAATCGTCAATGCTTGCAGAGAATTTGTGAATGGCGTCTGCGACCTCTGAGCCATCGATCGTCGAAACTTTGATCAAAACGTGGTGTGACACCTCCAGAACCACTGATGGCATGTGAAAAGGTGCAGCAAGGCATCCAGAGCCAATCTAAGACTCCTGCTTTCAGTGAATCAGCTGCCTCCTCCTGATCATGGTCCCGAATTTACCATAATTTACCAATCTTTCACGTCCGTGTTCTTCCCTACCCAGTCCGCCTAAAATTGTCAACGGGCTCACTGTCAAATCTATCAATTCTTTTTATGAATCGGACGTCTACAAGTCTGTCACCATGCGAGATATAGTCTGATATCTAGAAAATGCCCTCTGGTAATCAAACATGGCAATGGAAAAACGTCCATTGCCATAGGGTTTTTTTCCATTCAAACTTTCATTTGTGATGTCCCATTGCCATGTTTTCTTACCGGAGGGGATGTGATGATGGATGATCATTGAACAAGGATCTTCCAAGGTTTTTATTTTGGGTGAACCAAATAGTTGAGGATGTCCAAACAGAAAATTCACATGGACAACAAACATAACAAACAACATTTGGAGCATTTTGGAGCCCAGAGGGCCCAGAGGATAATGGCTACAACATCAATATACACATTCACATTCAGAGTAGCAATAATAACACATCTATCTATATGCATGTGCACATGTAAATAAACAAACAAGTACATGTATTTGCAAATGTGCAAACAGTAGAAAACACCATAGTTGTGCGTGTACATGTGTATGTGCATAAATTAGCATAAATGGTTTTTATGTTGATTAGCACCTAACCTTGTCCAAAACAAAAACACCATGTGTACAGCAAATCATCGAAGCTGCCTCGACCTTGGCTATTTGCTCCCGCAACTGGTTGATACCCTTGCTGACCTCATGGCAGGCCATTTGAGGATAGGAAAGTCCACAAATGTGTGAAGAAATGATGAGACCACCGTGATTGTTTTAACATGTTTTAAGCCATGCGATGACATGTGATGAAAATCCCTGAGGCAGTCATTTGGTCGTCACCAACTCATTTAGGAGCCCCTGGGTTGAACGGTCACCGGTTCCGATTTGATGCCCTGCAATCTGGAAGACTTGGGAAGTATGGCTTTCTCTTAAAAATAGGTCGGCCCTAGATCCATAGCTTAATGTGTGTAATGAATATGCGATGATTACATTTTCCGCATTATAAACAATTTTGGGGTATCCACCATTTTCAAGCCCTTGCGCCTCATCCGCCTCGCTAGCATTGCCCTGGCCAAAGATGTTTCTTGGATGAACCCCCAGGATCACTCTCTCTCTCTCTCTATTAAAACAAATCTCTTGAGAAATCTTCAGGGGCCGTCAAAATCAACATACTCGTTTCTCGTGGATTTGTTGCGAAAATATTTCATGCATCCGACATGTCAGGATCCAATCACCAAAAATCATTGACCAACAGGACGACCGCCAGGACAGGCCATGGCAGGTGCCATGGCAGGCCTCCAAAGCATGGAGCTTCTTCGCCAAGACATTGATTCGATCTGGAGCCTCGGACAATGGATGGATAGGAATCTTAAGAATATACTTACTAACAGAATCTAACAGAAAACAGCGCAGCTCGCGATTTCTGGATGGCTCTCAAAAAGGATCTGGATGGCCTAGGGCCTGGTAATTAGCATAGGTTTGCCAGAGGTCTGATCAAAACCTATGAGTGCGATCTGCAAGTGACTTGGGAAGGCCCCCACATCTGAGTTTTCTCAACTAATCTGAGGGTCCTGTTGGGCCCATCTGAGTTGAATGCCAAAAGAGCCTCGGCAGACAGCGCCTGGGCAGGTGATGATTTTTTACCTCACTGCTTCGTTTTTGCAGTTGCACCGCTTCAAGCTACAAACATGGCAAAACGCCAAATACCGTGCATTTATGGCAAACAAATATCAATGTTCGTCTACCCGATGTTTCCCAATATCTAAATGCCACCATTTCCCAGTTCACACACACACACACGCACACATATGTACCTATGTACAGGAGATAAACAAATAAATATCTATCTATATAAATATCTTAAACAACAATATTTGTGTATTGATCTTTGATGCAAATTGACACATAGATTACATTACATTACGTTGTGTTACATTATAAACATTACATTATAAACATTACATTATATAGTTGTTACATTGATACCGCTGTGTTCGTTGCGTTACGCCAATTACCTTGCGTTTTGTTACCTGTAAGTTGCGTTACATATGCATGACATGACATCACATGTACATCCACACACACACATATATATAAACCTATGAATAAACACATACAAACTTATATAGATACATAAGCAAGTACGGTATATGTATATATATATATATACATATGCACAGTAGAACACATCTTCACTCCATTTTGTCCAGCCCATCTGCTGCCATGGCCTGCAAGTTGTTCAACCTCTGGGCGGCCTTTACGATGCCTTGAGATACCTCACTGTGACGCGGATGCCTGGAATGAACGATGGAACATCCAACATCAAAAGTCACACATGTCATAGAACAATATAAATCAGCCATATGTGCTCTATGGGGTTCAAAAGTTCATATTGATTTTGTATCAACCATTTTTTCCTGTGCTATGTTTGTCGCAGGTTCACGGGTTGAACACCAAGTGGTTGATTCATCAGAAACGGATAGAAACGGGGCCCCTTGGTGCCAGTGATGCCCAGTGCTAGTGACAATTTATCATGCAGGGGAACTCTCAGGTTCCAAACCCTTGGGCCCTTGGGCCCCATGTCCAAATCCACCATGGAATAAAGAAACGCATCGAAACATTGGAACATCAATTACAACATCAAAACTGAGGGCTACACTTCAATAGCCACTTTAGATTTTGCCTCACAGAATTTCACAGGTGCGCTATGGTGCGCTCAGTGAATGTAGTGAATTCGGCGCGGCAAACGGATTTTGCCCCTTCAAATCCCTTGAAGCATCATCCCTTCCCACTGGTTTCCTGTACTTTTTCACAACGGCTTTGGGCCTCACATAAGGTGCAAAGCCTAGGAACCCTTCGGGACCCAGAGGGAGGAGGCCCCGATCCTGGAACTTGTCGAATTCATGGGCCAAACTTCGAGTGCTGGACACCACCTTGGGAGCCATTGAACTTGGATAACTTGGGGACCAGGGAGTGGATCAGCTCCGGGGCTGAACCAATGAACCAATGCAATATTAAACCAGGATTTCCATTGGGAAGTACTTGATCTTAGGAAAGGATGTAGGAGAAGTGGCCGATGGTTGGCTAAAATTTTGAATGCTTCCAGCCGGCTGTATCTCTATGGCATTGATGCCGGTTAAACCTGAGTAACACCTCAGCATGATGAACATGAGCAAACTGAAATATGGGAATGGTTCGTTCGAAAATGGGGCGCAATTTTATCAATTTTCTTTTCCAGCAGACTAGCAGATCATCATCATTTTCCCTCCCAAACATGCTGCAAAAACTGTCAAAGGTGGGGAACATATGTCAAGATAACCTGAAAATATGGCCTCATGTTGCCCCTCAAGACTACGCTTGAAACCAATCCTTGCATGGCAGTGTCAGGTGAGAAAATTTCAACTCAGTCATCGTTATAAGCCTCCGACCTCTGGATCTTAAGCTAAGTATTACACATGTCCGTTTTCCAAATCACCCACCTTGATTTGAATCCTTGCCAAAAATACTCGACTGCTATGACGTCTTGTTTTTTTTTGCTTGTGCGTTGACAGTGACAAAACGCTTACGCCATTTTCCATATGCTACTGTTAGTGTATCCATCCTGGATAAGTAATTACGCTGACCTTTGAACTTCTTCATTTCCTGGCCCCTTTGAGGGTCTACTACAGAGCGGTGTTACGAGTGGGCACCGGTCTACATCAATGCGAACAACTGGAAACCAATCCTTTATGATTATTGCCGCGTACCTAATCTAACTGCATATGCTCGTCTCAACCGTAAATTTAACATCGATAACTCCAAACAGGAAATCGTGGTCGCCATTGCCATTGCCTCGAACTCAAAAACCAAATTGAATGTTGATCACTAGGGGTTACTAAGTGGTTACTACAATAGTTTCAGGAGTATGATCCTCCATCTCCAACATGGTTTTTGACATGAAATCCAACCATTTTCACTCACCCTCTTCATTGTACACACGTATGTATATCCGCCGACCCCAGACGATGGCAGGGGGAGCGCGTCCGAGGAGCACCTAGGCGATGGCGGCCCAGCAGCATGTCCTTGGCCACCTGCCGGGCGCTTTCCGGAGATTTTCTTCTGGTTT
>Ga0126342_10003007_pt1 | contig 27300 bp, 33 predicted proteins | sample Cyp1metagenome_FD_92528 | JGI IMG/M metagenome (GOLD analysis project Ga0126342, IMG submission 92528) | Coral microbial communities from Lord Howe Island, Old Settlement Bay, Australia - Cyphastrea 1 metagenome | ecosystem: Host-associated > Invertebrates > Cnidaria > Coral ... | reverse complement strand
GCAGATGTGAAGATGAGAAGGTGTGAGAGAAGGTGTGAAGATGAGAAGGTGTGAAGATGAGAAGATGAGATACAGACCCCCACTATTGGAAGAACCCTGCGCTCAGACGCTCTCGGGAAAAAACATTAAAAAAAAAACAGGATCAAAAAAAACATTTAAAAAAACATTTAAAAAATCATAAATTTATGATTTTTATGATTTGTTTTTATGTTTTTTGTGATTTTATATGTTTTTGTTTTTTATGATCTTAGTTTTTTATGATGTTGTTATGATTTGTTTAATGATGTTTTATGATTTTTTATGATTCTTTATGATTTTTTATTTTTTTTATGATTATTTTTGTTTTTCTCGGCATGAAAAAAAATCACAAAAAAAACATCAAAAATCAAAAAAAAAATCATAAAAGTAAAAATAAAAATGCCAGCACGAAAAAAAGAAAAAACATAAAATTCATCATAATTTTCATCATATTTTTTCATTAAAAAAAAATCAAAAAAAAACAAATCATAGATTTAATAATATTAAAATTTTGAAAAAATCATAAGCAAAATTATTTTTAACATAAGGCTCCCTCGCTACTATTAAAGTCTCAACTCTAAGAGGGGTTAACCTCACCGTTCCCGCCTGCACACCCTCTCCTTCAATGACTGTCGGTTCGCCAATGCAAACCTCAAAGCTAGCAGGGCAGGCTAGTATGCAAGAAGGAAACAAACCCATCATCTGCTGGGAAACCGGAGCTGCGTAGACAAGCGGGACAGGGCTGAGGGGGATGTCCTCCAGGTCCTCCTCTCCCACTGTTGTCGCCTGGCGCACTGGTCATCACCATCACCAGCGGTTTTGGGAGAAGAAAAACCATATCAGGTTTGAAAACCTTATCCAATTTAGACTCCCCAAGTAGCGCCGATATTTTCATAACAAGTGGGCCCATTCCAAGATCAATCCCGGGCTCACAGAAAGCTGACTTTCCAACCTTCGGCAACTCGTTCTTGTTCGCGGCAAAACACAGAAGGAAGAAAACACGAAAGAGGAACATGCGCATGGTCAAGCACTGACCTGTCAAATTGCTGGGACTCAATTTGCTTGCAAAGAGGTCCGACGAGCTGGGTTTGGTGAGCTGGCCTGGCCCCTGACAGTGGTGACCCCAACATAGGCCCAAGATGGGCGAACATTGCCCCAAGATGGGCGCAACATGGGCCCAAGATGGGCTAACATAGGCCCAAGATGGGCGAACATAGCCCCAAGATGGGCGCAACATGGGCCCAAGATGGGCTAACATGGGACCAATATGGCACAAAATGGGCCCAACAACCAACAACCCACCACCAACCACCAACAACCAACAACCAACAACCAACAACCACAACAACGACCACAACCACAACCACAACCACAACCACAACCACAACCACAACCACAACCACAACCACCGCAACAGCAACAACAACAACCACAACCACAACCACAACGACAACGACAGCGACAACGACAGCGACAACGACAACGACAACGACAACGAAAACAACAACGACAACAACAACAACAACAACCCCTGCCGCCCCAAGGCCACCTAGTCCCAAGCTACCCCCCGATAGCCCCAAGCTGGACCTACATAGCCTCCCGATGGGGCAACATAGCCTTGAGAGGGAGCTCGACCCCTATCACCTCAACATGGGCCCCTGGCCGGCTGTCGCGCGTAAGCGCTTAATAAATATGTATGTATATATATATACATACAATTATATACACACGTGTGAAACATCATGAAAAAACTGATCCAAATTGCGATGGCAAGGATTGTGCAGCTTTTGGGAGATCCTACCTCCATGCACTCCGACTGACGGCGCCAACGATTCTGCCACGTCTGCGCAGCATCCTGAAGATTCGACTTATTCAACACCGTCTGCGCTTCGTTGCGCTTCATTGCGGTTCGAAACATGTGACCCGTTGAGTGGGATGGAGTGCCACTGAAGTCGTCCGGTAAAAGCACGTCTATTCGTCTCAGGTTATCTGTTTGGAGAGCTGGTTGTGTTTCAATGATACGATCTTACCGTGACAAATGACGATGTTGTTCAAAGTTCAACGTGTTCAACATTATTTCAATGGGTTCTTCGGATTTCCTTGGAACTTTCCGACCAACCCTTTGAATCCAATGAGATCCTGAGATGACGTCAGAATCATGAGACCATAGACTACCTGGATACTTAGTTAACACTTAGTTAATAAAATGTTTAATAAATGCTATATAATAATTATATATATAATTATATATATATTATAATAAACGCTCCTGTATATTTAATAAACGTTCCAATCCCAGCGGTCATGGCACCTCTGGTGGCATCAACCTCGTTCAGCTGTTGGGTGAGCTTTGCAGAGCGGAGAGCTATGAGCTAAGGTGAGCTAAGTATCACTTTGTAATTTATACAATAGTTATATAATTTTATATGCGTTTAATTATGTTTAATTGCATTTACAAGGACATGAGCTCAAGTCATGCCATGCGTCACTGTGCTTCCGGACTCTGAGCTCGCGAGCTCTTTGATATCCCCCTGACAGCATATCGGTGGATAAATCGATGTGCCCTTACTCCAAAAAGGACTCTTGCCAAGATCTGCACCAAAAAACAACAATGCTGCCAGTGTGCTCAGCAATTTCCTACATGAACTTCCAATTTGAATGTTTGACAGAGGAGATAGCAGTGGTTAATCTCCGTTGCTAGTCCTCTTGCACTTCCAGCCACGTCTTGGAATTTCATTGCCAAGTTCCAACGATGTCTCTTGATGTCTCTTGATGTTTCTCGTCTCCGCCTCTCGCAGTGTGTTCATCCCCTGGCGCAGCTTTAAAAATGCTACACTGTGCTGTTCAAATTCGCTGTGGAACTTCTCTGTTTTGGAAAGCAAAAGCCCGTGAAGAATGTGAGGAATGTGGAGACTTTCTGCGAGGGAAGAGGTTGAAAGAATGATCAAGTATGGTTGCTGCAAGGGAGGCCAAAGGAACCCAAAGGTGGCCTCACCAACAAATTGTCCAGTGGCAAAGTATGGAACAGCTCAGCTCGTCTTCGGATAGCTGGGATCTCGTACAGGACTTCACCAGAAATGCAACGGACAGCAATCAGTCCAGCATCTCCAGCACATGTTTCATCCATTTTTTCAGGTCGGCCAAGGGTTACATCGGATATCAAAGTTCCGAAAAGCAATACACGTTTCCAAAGAAAAATTGCAAGAAATTGAATGATCTGTCTTGGCACCAACTGATTTTCGACATCGCTCTGGAATCGCCCCGCTCCAGCCTCTGACATGGTTTTTCGAACTGCACCTGAATGTGCAGCAGTTTTTTTAAGACACCACGGAAAAGAGATGAAGCCAGGACATTGGAATTGGCATGAGTTGGCGCTTGTTGGTGCTTTGCTGTGATGAATCCTTTTGAATCAGCTCAACTTGAGTTTGAAGATGTTTGAAGTAAATTGACTCAAAATCCCTCTTGCTGTTCACAGTTTCAAGTTTGATTCCTACAGGGTGGAGTCGTAGTGGTCGAAGCTGCCCAACTACCCATGATGTCATCATGACATACAACTTAAACAACACTTTTCTATGAACTTTCTGCATGTCCGACATTTCTTTGTATGAGTTGTCAGACATTTTCTGTGACATTTCATATAAAATCATATAAATCATATAAATTCTCTCCCCGCTTCTCTCAACTCTCAACACTGAGTCAGCTGACGGTCAGCGCGTTCCGTGCGCTCCGTGGGCCGCTCTGTGGGCTGCTCGCTTTCGCTTTCACCTGCTCTCAGAATGCCCCGAAAGGTCCCAGAGGCCCCAGAGCTACAAGATGGTACAAAATGGTACAAGTTATTTCCTGAAACTTCTTGAAATCTTTGAAACGTTCAAGAGATTTTGATAGATGTTGGATGTGGTATGTTTCTACGTTTGTTATTGAAAACACGGTGCGTTTAGCAAAGTTTGCTCAGCACCAGCAGCACCAGGCAAGGACTGTCTCGCCTTCGGTTGTTCTGCTCTCATCGTTCCCTGCCAAGTGCAGAACAACAAAAAATGGACAACATCATTTAAGGGGTATGTCAGTATGTCTTTTCTTCAAGGAGTCTTTGTGTCACGCCGCGGGGACCATGCGCATGGCTGCGTCTAGGAAAACAATTGGGTCTTCCGTCCTCAACCATGCCAAACCAAAGTAGCGGTGTCAAGATATGTCAAGATGACGTGTGGATAGATCCGTGCCAAATGAATAGCAACGCTTCAACAAATCGGACTGCTTCGTTAAATAATATAAAGTCTGTAGCCATGGCAATGTTTGAGCTGCATCTAGGACTGCATCAAGTTAGGGCTTCCAAAGGGAGTTCGAGAAGTTCCGTTTCGATCTGCTCTGCACATCTCTGCACTCCGCTCTGCGGCTTTGCCATGCTTTGCCTGTCATCTCCTCTTCGGAATAATCCGAAGTGACGCGCACTGTGCGGCTAGCTGCAGCCGCCGCCGCTGCCATGTCACCTGTGGATCTCATACGAGGTCAAATCTCCGCATCGACATTCACTGGCACATGGCCTTACCATCTTTAGCACCGGCTTTACAGCGAGACTTCATCCACTTTCCAATCTGAAATGTTAGATTCACAACACAAAGATCCGTCCCTGCACGCCCGGATGTCTGCATTTGGAATAGAAGACTAGAAGACTCTATCAGCGAAGACAAATTCAGTGGTCAAACATCTGTATCTCACTATATCTCACTGTATCTCAGCCAAAGTTTCCAATGTGAATGTCTGGACCGGGCTGAATCCTGTTGAATCCTCCTATGATTTGCACGGGGATCATTCTGAATTTTCTGAATGCCAAGCCTTCACTTTTAGCCTGGATTAGTAATGGATTAGCCTGGTGTCAGATGTGTCAGAGAGGCCACCCAGTCACCATGCACCTGCAGATGACTCCGATGGCGCACTGCTTTGTTTAGATGGCTGACGTGGACGTGGCCTCGGTGTTTCAATTCGAGTGGCCCTCGCCGAGTGCTCGCCGATGACTTGATATAAGTGATATAACTATATGTAACTTGTACATCTCGAACCTCCCAAGCTCCGGACGTACTTGCTGGTCGTCTTGGAGCGGCTGGATACAGTGACCTAAGGTGACTACGCAGGGATACCCTCACTTGGAACTGAGCAACTTGATGCAAATCCTACACGATCCTAAAAGCAGTTTGGGGAATTCGAACTATCCGAACTCAGAATCGTCCAACAAAATCAACAAAGTGGCAATGTGGCAATCTGTCTTGTCTCAGCTCAGCACCTGGTGACAGGTTTTGGTTTGGGCTCTGGCTCCTCTGACTCTTATGGCATCGGAACACAAGAGCCACTTCTGCACAGCAAGGAAATTGGGAAAGAAGGGAAGCAAAAGAGGAGATTTCAAGGATACAAAAGTTATTTTCGTTGAAATCAGCAGTTTTCACCCGAAAGTAGCACTAGCTTTCAGATGCTTTCAGACGTCAAATTGATGGAGCTGACACACGCACTTGACGAGAATCGCCTCCTCTTCCTTTGGTGGCGGCTTTGGCTTGACCTACGGGGATAGCTATTCTCGTGAAACATAGTGAAAATACCTTCGAACATTCTTCAAACATCTTCTATCACATCCAGTGAATCGACGCAACTCTTTGCAAATCCAGTACACAAAATCACCACATCTTCCGGAACTTGAAACATCATGAAACATCATATGAAACATCTCATGAAACATCTCATTTGAATTCATTTGACGTTTGATGACGTTTGCCTTGGCACATCTTGGCACATCTTGGCACATCTTGGCACATCTTGGCACATCTTGGCACCTTTGCGAGCATGGCCACACGCGGGACATGCGGTTTGCCCTTAGGCCTCAGAGAAGTTGTGCTCCTTTCCGCAAGTTTCAGTGGCACGATTGGCACGGTACAACTGTGCTTCCGCAGCTTGTAAGCAGTTTGTAACAGCCACAGCTTGTCACAGCTTGTCACAGCTTGTCACAGCTTGTCATCACATCATATCACGTTCCAAGTGTCAGCAATTGGAACGCACACGTGCTACATGTTGCATTCATCTATACAATCTATATCAATCTATACGTCTATACATGTTTTGTCCATTTTTGTCCAAAGAATTTGTGTGGACGCATTGCCCTCTCAAAATCTACTGTAAGAGTGCCAGACTGCGGTGCCGGCGAGGCAGGAACGGGCGCAGCCTAGCCAAGAGAACAGCTGTGAGGGTCACCTGTGACATCCTAAGGTATCCTAGGACAATTTGTCGAACCATGCAGCAAATTGGCAAATGCGAACGATTTGTTCTATTTGGTTCTTACGTATGCTCAACCCAACATATTGACGTTGTCCCATACGGTCCCTGTGCGTCAACAGTGAGGCACCTTTGGTGTTGCCTCTGCCTTTCCTCGAGGCCTCGTTTCCAATGTGCGGATAGGTGCCGATATTGTCCACGGCTTGAGTGGTGAGTCCCTGTATCTGTGCTTTTCGAAACCTGAGATCAAAATTATCAAATGATATCAAGATAGAAGGTGTTCCTATGTGTGCCTTGTTTCCGTGAAACTGATTTTGCTCTGGACGCAGCAGCTTGGCCGGAGTTCAATACGAAAGGAAGATAAGGTCATAAGAGGTCTCACATGTTTAGAGTGTGGACATGTGCGCATGCAGAAGCTATGGCAGATCTGTGGCACGTCATGGTCCTCTCAGTCCTCTCCTGTCAACTTGGGTCGCCCGACGTCGCCTTGGGCGATGCAGCCTGCATCACGAAGATCAACGAAGTATCACAACCCGAAATATCCGAAACGTCAAATCTAATCTACAAATCTGATCAAATCTTTAAGAAACGTAACAAACTCCCTCCCAGCACAATCCTTACGGTTGTCATCTTGCTTGATGCTGAATGCTCTACTTGCTGTTCTTTTTGGGTTTGCCAGGGTCTGATTGTTGATGTCCAAGAAAAGCAGAAAGATTGGCAGCGCCTGGCGCGGGCTCTCCTTGACTTTGGCCTCTTTCGCCTCTTTGGCCTCCTTGGCTGCAGGCCTCATTCTGGCCACATGCCGATTGCCACCGTCATGACGATTTCATACGCTTTTACTATCGGATTTCGTCGAAATTTCATTGTCTTCCACAATTTGATTCCGTAGATGGTAGACACCATCCCAGAATTGTGACTGGAGATGCAAGAGTTTCGCAACAAGTCTCTCCATCCACTGGCTAACATGTCCATTTCTGGCAGCTGTGAAGCTTAGGCGATCTTAGGCGTCCACGAAGTAACCTTCAAAGACTAATATGATCAAATGGCAAGAAATGCGTCAGCGATTCATTACTAGAGCACAAGTGCACTTGTCGAAGGAAACTGATTACAATGGAAACGAAGTGAAGTTAGTGATGTTAGTAAAGCTTTTGATATTTCAAGCTGATGGAAACCTTGGAACTAACTTGAGTGCAAATATGTAAAAACTGTATAAGGACAAGATCAATGCTGCACAACATTTGAGACCGTGCGCGGCAAGACACCAGAACAAAAAAACAAATGAGATTTGCAAGCTCAATCTGAATCAGTGTCACAGGATCGCTGCAGCTACTTTGGAATTCAATGGCCTCATTAGCGGGCATGTTTTAACATGCTTCACCTGGCATTACCTAACTCTATGTTTTGGTGATTTTTGGTTGGCATGTTTGTTAATGTTGGCATCTCGAAATGGCCTTGGCAGGTGGAGTCTCTCCCTTTGGCCTCAGTGCCGCGGTGCCGCGGTGCCGCGGTGCCGCATTGCTTTCTCCGACCAGGTGAAATTCTGGAATGGCACTGGCGTGGAATTTCCAAAAATTGCAGCGGAACCCTTCGCAAATTGCTAAGGTTGTTTTAAAAAAATGCGAAAAACACATTAGAATATCAAGATCATATTAAGATATATTAAGATCATATGCAACTATGCAACATGTCTAGGAAGAATATCAAGAGCCGTGGTCCGTCGTCCCAGTCGTCCCAGTCGTCCCAGTCGTCCCAGTCGTCCCAGTCGTCCCAGTCGTCCCAGGATCCGGACTGAGATCCCGACTTCGCTGCCGCAGGTGCCTTTGCTGGTGGCGATGGGCGCTCCGCTGGCGGCGGGACCTGGCTCTGACAGACCAAAGTTGGAAGATTCGAAAAAGGTAAAGATGGTAAAGGAAATTAAAGGAAATTAAAGGAGATTAAAGGAATTGATATGAAATGATATAAAGATATGTCAAGGATACATTTCCCTGACGAAGAGAAGAAACATGAAACTGCAGGTAGACATCCTGCATGGAACGATGTCACAATATTGTATAATATTATTTCTCTTATGTTTGCAATTTTTTGCATGTGTTTGCCCCTTAACTCATTCGCACCAAGTGGAGTCAGGGAGCCAAGGGATGCCACAGGATGCCACCTTGCCTTGGCCCTGGGCGAAGGCTTTGCCCTTCGCACAGAGAAACACAGAGAAAAAGAAGTGTTTCGCTTGGTGAGACATGACAAGACGGGAACAGAAAGGAACAGAAAAAGAATGAGAAACATAAGAAAACCATAGAAAACCTAAAACCTGATACGGTGGATCCGTCGATAAACAGTTAAACGTCACAGATCATGATCTCAGGGATCCTGAGATCCTTGACTCCCTCCGCTTCCCGTCCTAAGCCACCCTGAGCCACCCTGAGCTGCCTGGTTGCCGTAGTTGGAGCTGCAGCTGTTGGAGCTGCTGGAGCTGCTGGAGCTGGAGCCTGCGTTTTTGTCGAAATATCTCGGTCGTCGACGTCGCAAAATCCACCCGCCTTCGCCTTCGCTTTGGCCTCACTTGGGCTTCGTGCAGGCCTGAACCGCCAGGTCACAGAACGGTTTCATTTGTTTTCTCGATCACTCCAAGACTCTGCCCTTTAAACCTCGTAGATTTCGCTGATGCACCGTACCCCATCTCTCCCTTCCATAAGCCTAGCTGTGCTGTCATTAGCACCGGTAAGATATGTGTGATAAACGTTAAGACATGTTTAAACTGTTGAAACCATACATCTGCAAATCCAGGAACTGCAATCCTGAAAGCGGTCAGAATCCTAGAAACACTGTTTAATCTGTTTATTCATTTGCCGATGTTTTTATTTTTGTTTGCATCTTACGTCTTCTTACGTCTTCTTACTCTATTTGTTTTGCATTGCGGTTCTGTGGTAGTCCACTGCCCTGTCCAATGCCTTTCTGGGCTTGCAGCCTGGATGCTGAGCAAAGTTTCAAATTCCCAAATACAGCGGGACACTGCAGGAGGACTGCAGGAGGACTCTTCTGCGATGAGTTGGCTCCCTATGAAATTGTTCTGAAACTCTTGTGAAACAATTGTGAGACCTTAATGTCCTTAATATCCTCAATTCATCATAATGCATCGAACCTTTTCCGACGACACTACATTGACTACATTGACTACATGTCCATACATGTCCATACATGTCCACATTGTTCGACCTTAGCTGGAGGTGCTTTTGCCCCTGCGCTGGCTGGTCGCGGTGTCACTGGCGGGGATTTTGCCTCTGGAGTCCTGCAGGAGTTGCACGTCAAGTGACGTCGCGAGACTGCGAAAGCATGCGGGTCATTGTCACTCAGACTTTGTGTTAGTTTCACATCAACTTTCACATCAACCTGTCAACCTCACCAAACCCCGCGACAATTTGGTGTCCAATTCTTGGCCCATTTCGGCAGCGCCTGCTCCGAGGGCTCGCCGCCTGAAGAACCGGTGACATGAACCGATTCGAGGATTCACCAGCTTTGACAGCACCATACCCGAGCTTCTTCACCATATACCATCGTCATTTGTACTATCATAGCTTTATCATAATATTATGTATATTTTGTGTGTGTGTGATTATAATATGGTATAATTATGTATAATTGATATTATTTTTTTGTTCGTGTAAGACTTGTAAGACTTGTAAGACTTGTAAGACTTGACACAAAACCGCCGCTCCCGACACCTTTCCCCACGAGTCCCAGCCTTTGCTGGAGCCTTTGGAGGCGACCTGAAACCCGAGTGGCAGCCGAGTGGCAGCCGAGTGGCAGCCGAGTGGCAGCCGAGTGGCAGCCGAGTGGCAGCCGAGTTCCGACTGAGTTGAACTTTTTGTTGAACTGAGTTATGGCAGTTATGGCTGAAAAAAATGCTGAAAACAGGTGAAAAACTGAGTGAATCTGAGTGAATCCTCCACCAGTGAAACATAGTCAAAAGATGTCAAAAGATTAAGAGAAGTCTGTAACAGCCAAGCCATCCCGGCAAAGGAAACGTGTCAATGTGCTGCAGGTGTACACGCAGGTATTCAAGTGGCAATCAGCAAATTCTGATCAATCAGGATCAATCAGGTACCTTCTGTTTGACTCTTCAGCGATCAGAATAACATAATAACATCTACACAATCTGCATCAATCCAGATCAATCTACATATTGGATTGATCATCAATCATGATTTCTAATGTTAACATTCCATAACATTCCTAATCCTTCCTAATCCTTCCTAGGTTTCTACCGCCTTGTGACTGCCCTTGCGACTGCCGCGCACGTGCTGAGCGCACCGCTTCACCGGGCTTTCCTTTGCTGCTGCGGGCCTCGGTGACCCGTCGAGCGTTCGGAGCCCGCCTCCCCGTCCTTGCCGTCTGATGCTGTGACTGTAAAAACATCTGATCGAAATTTGATAGAAATATGAAACAATTAGAAAAATAAATATTTTGAAAAAAAATGAAAAACATGTCTTTAAAACATCTGTCAACATACAACGCTGTGACTGTGCCGTGGATCACATCGAATCACATCGCACATCTCTTTTGTTCGTTGACATCTACTGGGAGTCCTGACGGAACTTTGGGACTTGGCGCCTTGCACACGATTTAAAGCATATTTAAAGCCTTTTACCTCAGGTGTTACTGGTGTTACTGTGAGCTTCGTGATTGCCATTTGTTGATTTTATTGCAGCCTGAACATGATGGACAAAACGGGTTCCGCACTGCCACGCACTGCCACGCACTGCCATGCACTGCCACGCACTGCCACCCACCTTTTTGCTTGTCTGGAATGTCTAGCATGGCTTGCAATATTGAGCGGTTTGATTTCGGATCCGTTTCCGCCCATCTGCATCCAGCCGGAAGTACCCCCACCAGCTGTGTTGGAAGCTCAATTCGGGGATGCACATCTCTGAATTCCATCTTTTCTCCTTGCAGTTTCACTGTTCAAAGATGTTCAAAGTATTCAACTTCAAGTCAAATGCTCTTCGGCTGTGACATGGCATTCTTGGGATTTTCTGGGCGGCTTCCCTTTAGCTGTGTGCTTGGCTGGCGTATGAAGGGTGCAAGAATGGTTGAAGATAGGTGGGCGGAGTGACAACCCCTGAATTAAATCCAAAAAAGACAAGAGATTCATGACACATCAAAGCTTGGTTGGCTCATGACTCATTCACTTACAAGCGTCCATCAGTAGTTCCGAAGAAGTCTCCAAATTAAGTTGCTTCTTCGTTCCGCGTGTACATCCCCTAAGCAGCTCGAAAATGTGCAAGCAGCAAAGAGACAATCTCTGCGGCCCCAAATTACGAAGACTGGGTCTTCCTGGGCGCCCATTGGTCCCATGCAATGGCGTGATTGCTGACATGGGGCTGTACAACCTTGGGCACCATGATACAACTTCTAAAATAACTTGATGCTCACCGGCAAACACATAGAAGATCATGGAAATGGAAAGAAATGGCATGGTAGGCGAGATTTCAATCACAAGCATCTCGGCTTCATCGCAGCAGTTCAACATGTCCATGGATTCCAGATCCAAAGCAGCCAGGTGGCATCACACAAATCAGTTGCCTGCCCGGCGGCAAATACAGCTTGACATTTCTCACCTTTACCAACACTGGCGTCACAGTTGGAACATTTCTGCTGAGAAATTTGAGAAATTGACTTCAAAAATCTTCAAAATGAATCTACCTCCGAGCAACGGTCAAATTTATGCTGACAAGTTGAGCACCCTCCAAGGGTCTCAAGACTTGCAGCGTCGGATTGTCAAGGCGGCAAAGTTGGAAGTACATAAATAAACTTTGGAAGCTAAATGAAGCTAATTAATGTTAATTTGAGCAGGTCAAGATTCTTTTTGGAAACCATTCTTGTCGGGCGTGAGATGCCATACAATCTATCAAACTACGGGTACTTTGCGACAGGAAGCATTTCTGGAGTTCTGCTTGATTTATCAACTTCCTTTATAATGCTTCGTCCTTTTCAAATCGTTTCCACTTTCTTTGCCACCGAATTACCAAACTTAACGTCGATCTCAAACAGCTCTCGGCAACGACGTTCACAACGTGCGTGCAGCAAGGCTGCCGCAGAAACTTAGGTCCAGGGGAGTTGGTGGTTCGCTCATAACCCTGAGATCAGCAAAGGCAAAAGAAGACAAACATTTAAAAAAAAAAACTGTTTCTCTTTGCAAAATATTGCTAAACATACCCAGTATATCCCAGTATTGTGAACATGAATCACAACATCTTCGGGAGGAACACATCCAAAGCACCGTTCTATGTCTGGGCCTCTTGAAGCTCCATTTGCAAAGCTCTCCCAAATGCCGTGGCTTGAAGCCGAACACAACAAAACTCAACATGGAAGAGTTGGAAACTGGTTGGAAACTGTTCTTTTTAAGTGATGCTCAAGTCTGCATTATCCATGTACACGTATAATTCATATAATCATAAATTGATAGAAGCTTATACATAGCATGTATTATGTATACACACAAACAGTGTATATTTATATTATATCATCATATTGTTGCGACAACATATACAAAAGAGAGAGAGAGAGAGAGCTATGCATAGTTGAACTGCTTGTCTGCACCTTGCAGGTATGTGTTGCACGCGGTCATGGGAGAATTGGGAGAGATCATGCGGCTTCCAAATCTTCCAATTGTCATTTTTTTTCTTTGTCAAGTTTTCAGTCCAAGATCTGCAAAGCTCGCGCTGGGCCTCTATGGAAGTTGCAAGAGTGGCAAGAGTGGCAAGAGTGGCAAGAGTGGCGAGGCCTACGTCCCTTCTCACACGATTCACTTGCTATTCTATGTTTGGAATTGTATCGGTGTCTTTGCATTTTACGGCTGAGCATGCTGAGCCGATTTTCCTGTTTCAATCTGCAACACAAAGCATGCCTTGCCGCTTGCACCGCGGGCTTTTGCAAAACGTAGCTTAGAAACCTTAGAAAGTCGGAGAGTCAACAGAGTCAACCTCTTGAGAAAAACATGAAAAAATAACGTCAACTTCTCAGTATGGAAACTTTGGCCTCAAACTTCGGCCAAAGGGCAGTAGCAACGCCCAAATCAAAAGCCATGGCCACCAGCGGGTTGGAGAGATCTGCCGCAGACGGATGCCACAGCTGGGAGGTGTATCACTCATGTATCCCTAGCGAAACCAGAGACTTGTGCCTTCTTGTGCCTTATTGAAAGATATTGAGAGGAAATGTTGAACGGAAATGTTGAACGGAAATGTTGAAAGGGAATGTTGAAAGGGAATGTTGAAAGGAAATGTTGAACGATGTTGAACTTTGCATCTGCCACAAATTCAAAAATTAAACGATACGATGGTACAAGGATGTAAGCTGCTACTGTAAGTTCGTCCAAGGTGCAGAGTCTGCCACAGGATTCTGAAAAATTGGTGTTTCCTAGTCACAGTGTGACACGATGTGACACGATGTGACACGTAAAATACAATATTTATCAATATTACATAATATTACATAATATTACCTTCGTGTCTTCGTGTCCTCAAAATCCAACAGTTTGGCTTTCCGAGTGACTCGGATATGAATCTACTCAGAATCTACTCATACACTCTGCTAGGGTCTGCTACGGTCTGCTCTCGGTTGCTGTCTTTGTCTTCCATGCCCACCTCAAGTGAGCCTGGGCTCTCGTCAGAGGTCTCCTCCTGTGGATGCTATCCCTGCATTGCGTATCATTGCGTTACAAAGTGTTACAAAGTGTTACAACTTGTTGCCCAACGCGTTGCAATGTCCTCCGTTTCACACTCTGCAGCTCGAACTTCTTCGCGTTCACTCGAGTCCTCCTGCGTGAAAGGAGAACAATTTGTGCAAGGTGATTGTTATGCAGCACCACTTGGGTCTCCTGTTTGGTACTCCAAATGCCTCTGCAAATGCGTTCTTCATGGTGTGATGAAAAGTGTCACTTTTGTATACTTTTGTGGGTCTGTCTGTATTGCATTGTATTGCTACATGATGCTACATGTGAAAAAATGTCGTGCTTTCTCCAATGCTCCTGCTCGGACTGTCTCAAAGTTGTTTTCAGAACAAACCAAGAACTGCAGCAGATTCAGTTGCGTGCGCAGTTGCGTGCGCAGTTGCGTGCGCAGTTGCGTGCGCAGTTGTTCAGTGTTGTGGCGTTGGTCTCACGCAGCTCCTCCAATCCTTTCTCAGTCCACCTCAGCGACACAAGTTGCTACCGTCTCGAAATCTGCAGTCTTTGACCCGAGAACATCTTCATCATTGTTAATCGTAGTTCATAAAATGTTCAAAATGACTCATCATGTTTCATCATGCTTCATCATGTTCATCACTTCCAAGACTTAAACATCAAACATCTTGACATACTGAGAACTGTCGCCGTATTAAATATTGTTAAATGCACATTACAATCACTACAATCACTACAATCAGTACAATACAATATAATACAACGAAATAGAAAAGTTCTAATAGGTCTTTAAACATTTCAATCAACACCAAAAAACAGCTACATATAATTATAACATATACCAATATATCATACAAAAAGTGAAAAGAAAAAATGCTGCCGAGAAACGATGCCTGGGCGATGCCAGGCTCCAGCCAGGAAAGCACTGCCTCGCCGAGGGAAACGCGTTCCAAACATTCAAAACGCGTTTTGCCAAAACTCCAAAAACTCAAAACAAAACTCGTCGTTTTCGTCACTGTCGTCGTTTTCTGTTTAATGTAGAAAAAGTATCAAAAAGTCGAAAACTTCCAATCAAAATCAAACATGTTTTGTGATTTCTTGAATCAAAAAATCGTTGAGTCATGTCCTGAAGCCCACATCGCCCCCCAGACCTCAAAGGCAGTCGCAGCCAAGGCGGGGTCGTAGAAGTGCACAGCACCTGAGAAGGCAAAGTGCGACTTCCATGGTCTCACAACAAGATCTCCAGCATTAAAATCCTCCATATACAGTTATATAAGTTATATAATGCATTATAATGTTATATACATATTGAGCTCATTGCGAATATCCTTGTGAACCAACCATGGCTGTACACATTGTCATATTGTAATGTGCTCAGGTGCTTTTCTAGAAATGATGTGGAGTATGTGTGTTGTGTATCCTTCTCAGATTTTCTCAGTCTTACATGAATCCAAGTTTGATTTTTTAGAATACTGTAGTTTAGAACTGTTTAGAGCCAAGATGAGTGACATGTTGTGACATCGCTTGACATTTCTGGATTCCGTACTCATCGTACTCCTGGCCTGGCTTGATGCAGAACTGGATCTGCTCAACTGCCGGCCTTTGGTGACGCACAAATACGCACAACCGGCAAGAAATGGAAAGAAATGCAAAGCACTGTGAAGATGTGTGAAGATTTGTAAAACACTGCAAGAAATATCAAGAGATGCCTCCTCTGGTGCTTATGGTTTCGAAACTATTTTGAGCATTTGTATTTGTATCTACGCATTGTCTTGAGAGGTTAATAATCAAAACAAAAGAGATTAGGCTTGAAGACTTGTAGGGTACAGTGCGCAACAAATCATGCAGCGCATGTGCCAATTTGTGTCCACAATCTCTGACAAGGCACTTTGGAAAGCTCAACTCGTCGACCCTGGAGAGGACCAATGAGGGCTAAAGTGACAGCACTCCACAAGTGGGAAGAAAATCTGCAAAGTGTCAACTATGTCGAAAGCAGAGGTATCGAGCAAGGTAGCAGAAAAGAGCTCTACAAAACTGCCTTCAGAAGAAGGAAGTTGATGAAGCGGGGGACATGGGAATCAAGGCTTGGAATTCTTTTCCTGAGATCTGAAATGTGTTTGTAATATTTTGTATAAATTATTTTCCCATTGCGCACTTTACTTCCAAAAGGCACAGCACACCCCAGGGGGGCCCACCGAGCCGGAACTCCCGGTGCCTTCGTGTCGTGAGTTGCCCAGGCTGCCGCTTTCCTGGCGGCCTCGCTTGGAGGAAGAGACTCCGAGAGTAGATGCCTCGCAGCTCTCAGCTCCACACGTGTTTCAAACGTTTTCAAACGACATGAAAGAATTTGAAAGAATTTGAAAGAATCTGAAAGACCCAAAGTATCCCAAAGTCCTGCCCCAAGTGGGGCAGTTTTATTTTGAAAAACACCCTGTTTTTGCGAGCAAGAAGTGAAGATTATACTAGCATTGCTGGAAGTTGAATGGCAACTGGATAGGGTGAATTTAGACTATATAAATCTGAATTGCACTGAAGATCATGCCCTCTGCATTTTGTTGCGTCTTCAAGATCTACAAAGCTACGAAGCCATCATATGATGTCTATGCAGACAGGATCAGACAAGTAACGTTTCTGTCTTCGAGGTCGTCGTACCTCTCTTTGCCCTTGGAGTCCATTCAAAAATCAAAGATAGGAAGACTCTCAAAACTGGAAACCAAATATGACCAATATGACCAATCCGTACAAATCCAACATGTTTCTGCACGTGTTGGAATGTTTTGCCAACTCAAGGGACATTGGTGAAAGCGAGATCTGGAAATTTGCTGCAAAGGATCTGAAGATTTGTTCATCCTCACCATCAGAAGCATCTGCCCAACACCTCAATGATGCACAAAAGAGGTGTTTAAAATACTGCTTGACCAATTGATGGGGAAGTGCACGTTTTGCATTGTTTTGTACGTTTCTGGTGGTGTTCTTCTGTCAAATGATGACCCAACTTGGTGTCGATGTCCCAGATGTCCCAGGAGGTTTTTTTGTGTCGCTTCCGTCAAGCTGCTGGATCCGATCCACATTCCACGCTTTCTCGTTTGGCTCCTACACAGCGACAAAATTTATGACACACCTACACGTACACAAACATTGTTACAGCACTGGGCTCTCACATTAGGAGCTCACATGCGGCTTCAACACCTTTTACGTTCGACATCACAACTTTTTTAAACAATCTGAGCGGCACAGCGACAGCTTTCGAACCTCGAAATCTTCAGTGCTCAGTTCGCATATGCGCCGCATTGGTGGGAGCCCAAAAATGGCTTTGGAGACCCACAAACTCAGATCGTGAAAGGGCACCAAGTTCTCTGTCAAATACAAACGTGTGATGTCCATAATATATCATAATATCATCCGATATCCCATCATATCCACATGTCCAGTCTTCAGGTTTGAAGTGCAGAGTTTGTTGAATTTTGTTACATTTTGATACATTTTGTTGCTTTGTTGCGTTTCGTTGCCTCATTGGGTGGATAGGAGCACAAATCATGTAGAGCTTTGGCGGAAGTGAGCGCCTTGGCACCTGCCTTGCTTTTTGGCGACGGAGAAGTAGGCCTCCCGGGTAACATCAGGCTACGCTGAGATGTGGGAATGATCTTGTGAAGGTTCTGTATCACATGGTTCTCGTGTAAAACTGGCCATCAAAGGCGACTTGTTGATCTTTTCTTATTGCCCTATCCATATCATCAAAATCATCCAAATCTACAGTATCCAAATCTTGTTTTTCCAAAGCGAACAGGACCTGTACCGTCAGCCCCAGCCATCCAAATCTTGTAATCAAATGATAATGGCAATGTCGGGGTGCGCAACATGATGGCGGCATGCTTGGGCACTCATAGCACCTGCTTCCCTTCTCTGGTGTCTGTGGCTCCTGTACACCGGCGGTTCTTATTCTACTGTAGAAGGAATTAAAAGAGAAATTCAAATCCTGAGGCCTTCCAAGAATATCCAAGAATTACAAGTCTCTTAGAATGTTTTTGATTTTGTACTCCCTGAACCTTCGTCTGATAGACACAGAACAAGGACACTTCAAATTGGCAAGTGCAAGGCACCTCAGCTTGTCGCACCTTTGGTGCAGACTTTGGAGCCTTTGCCTTGGTGAATTCATGTCGTGCGTTGTAATTGTTGATAGGTGAATGTCAGGACATGTGGCCTCAAACAGAAATCATTGAAACGAAATGAAACAAGCACCTGTTGAACCTGATTCAACGTTGATCGTCTTCGCTCATCGATCAAAATATGTCTACCCACTGTCTGCCACAAGCGTCAGCAATGGCCTTGGCAGAACCTTGCGCTAAACCCGGTGCCTCTTTCTGAGCCTCATTGAAGTCATTGTGATATTGCACCTTCACAAGGGTGTCGTGTCTGTAACATCCCACACAATTGGAGCCACAACACTCTGACCGTAGATGGATTGCTCCTCATAGTGTATCATCAGTGAAAGAAAATCCAGGAGAACTCTTTCGGAAGCGAACTAAAAAAGCCCATAAAGTTTGGGAACATGGCAAAGTATCTCTCCAAATGATGAATGCTACCTGTAAAGTAGTTTCCATGAGCTGCTTTCTGCGCACGCTTGATCTTTAATATCAATATTGATGACATATCCTTGTCACTGCCTCTTTTCGCTTGACATCTATAATTAACGAATCTATGGCCTGTATATAACATTATATAACTATATGATGATACATAATTCTAATATGTTGTCATAATGATTTCCATCTAGACCACTTCAGACTCCGTCAACATTCAAAGTGGTGCCGGGCGCGCCAGAGCTTTGGCAGCACCGGCCGCCTGCGTGTGGCCCAAAAATTTGAAGGATCCGTTCATGAAGGATCTCATGATCTCGTCGGTTTCATCATTTGTCCATTCCTAATATCATTCCTATCATTTCTATCATTTCTATCATTCCTATGTTCTTTGTCAAATTTTATTGGGACTCCCGTATCGCAGCTGAAAAACCAATCGAGACCGGATGCTGGTCACCCCACCTGTGGACGACGTCTCATCCTGCTACAACGTCGAAGTGGCACAGAAGACAGCAATGCTTTGAAATGATCAAGATTGGTCAAGCCAAAAAGAAAATTCGATGCGAACTCGATGTCAAACATGTCTTCTGGGTCATTGATCTCTTCAAGCATGGTAGTGTAGTGAGTGTGCAGTGGTAGTAGTTGATAGGAAATGTGCAAAATGGCGTGAGGCTTATTTCCTCTTCCATTAGACACAAAGATGTACAAAGAGGCACAAGTTCCACAGTTCCACCACCCTTCCATTGCATCGTCCTTTCAGCTAGGCATGTCCATCAGCTCGCGCTGGGATTATCTGTGTTTGTTCAATCAAACGTTGATAATCTTAGCCGCCGTCTTCATGTGTCTTCATTGAGGCAAAGACATCATATGTGACATATTGCTATACATTGCTATATAGATTGCTATACGTATAGTAAAGTCCCTGAATGTGCTGATGTGACATTTCGAACAGTCCGAGCTTTCCTTGGGTCTCGCTGAAAACTGAAGGAAAGAACTTGTTTCCGAGGCATCTGGAAGCGACCCATGTAGCTCATGTAGCTTTGAATCCAAGAACTTGGACACCTGTGTGGTTCGATCTTCGCTCCATGGCAACTACCAAAATAGCAGCCTGCGGATGCCTCCGGCATAAATAGGCCAAATAGGTGATTCGAAGTCAAACCATTTCTGTACATCTTCCAAACATTTCCAAACGATCCTCTTTGGGTGTGGTCTTTCACTGGACTCCAAGGTAGCCGTTGTGGAAGCCACAAATACACAAAAGAGAGGGTGTGGTAGCCAATTGTTTCAGACATTCTCAGCAGCTCTGCGCCTCTTTTTTTGGATCATGCAAAGCACGCAACCAACAGCTCGCTGAACATGAAAGAAATTCTAATGCGGGAGCTGCATGCAGGTATGACCAGTTCCACAGAGGAATGATGAGGAATGGCATACAGATGCATACAGTATCACAAGAATTCACAAGATGTGCATGTAGTATTTCCAATATTTTTCCAATAAGCTTCTTGTTCATGCGTCTGAAGGTGCACAGCGCAAGCGGCGCCGCTGGAAAACGAACAAATCCTTCTAGCAGCGACTGCCTTGGCAGTTGCGCAGACAGAGTCGTGCATTGTTGCGCAAAACTCCAAAAGGCAACGATTTGAATGATTTGAATTTACTTTGAATGGTCATCTGCTGTCACCCTTTATCAAAGTGGCAGCTTTGTCGTACCATGAGACTTGGGTTCCTCAGTGATTCGCGACGGTTCTGAAGTTGTCTATGTTGTCTATGTTGGCCACGTTCTGCTACACAGTGCACACCGGAGCAGAGCTCAGATCAGTAGCCTCGGATTTTTACGTCGCCGATATGGAAGACCCCCGGTTTTGGATGGTGATATCATCTGCATAGCTCCCTCTGAGTTGCCCGAAAGATCCCGAAAGTGAGTGACTTTAGAAGCTGATGCTTTGGACTACTCATAACTCATAACCACGAAACAAACCGCTTCGCCGCATTATTGAAACGAACCTGCACCATCCTAGTGGTCCAACATATGAAGATGTTAAACCATGTTAAACCAAAAGAATTTAAAGTCTGTCACATTCTGCCCCTTAAAATGATCTCGGACAATTTGACCCAGAGCAAGTTGGATTGTCTTGTCTTATTGAACAATTTGATCTTTCGATGCCAGTTCCATCATGTTCCATCCACTTAAGAGGCTCTCTGCGACCTGAGAAGTCCTCCAACAGCTTTTGCCATTGTGACATTTGTCCAACATTTCTCCAACATTTGTGAGATGTGTCACAGTGTGACTTTGGTCCGCGGTTTGGACGGTTCCTTAGACCGTCCACGGAGTTCATATGCTTTCGCTCGACTCATCCGTGAGTCGCAAAGTATTGGCAAGTGTTGAAACACACACTGGAATTGTGCAGCCATAAACAACCTTTTGAAGCAGAAAGAACGCTTTTTTATGCTTTCCTCAGGATATTTTCCAGCTTCACTGTTTTCATCTGTTTTCTATCTTCGACTCTTCGAAACTCTTCGAATCTGGATTTCAAGTGTCAACAGATGAATCGAGCAATCCTGCAAGCCAGCACTTAAGTTTCAATCACCTCTTGGCCAATGCCATGGGGAGTTCACATAGAATGTGCAAATGCTATGTGTTGCTATGTTTTTTTTGAGTTTTGAAAACAAACAAATGGCATATGTTTCATGATGCATTGAATTCTTCCATGCCATGTCATTTAATTTTCCTGTGGTTTCTGTCTGATTTCGTCAGTGTGCCGACTTGGCCTATGTTGCGCCTTCTCAGCGCTGCTCGCCCTCAGTCCCTTACCTTTGCAAGGTACCTCCAAAGATGACACCAGATATATATATATATCGAACAAAATAAGAACAATATAACAAACATGAGATGCAATGTCACAGAATGTCACAAAAGAATAGTGTGTACTGGTATGTAGATTTATGGCCTCGTGTGACACGGTGTTGAATACATCACAATACAAGGTTTCAAATGACCAAATGCTGAGACAACATTAGACATTGTTTGATTTGTTGTTCAGATCTCGAATAACTCTCTTGTCCATTCGCGGAGCCCGTTGGAGCTGAAGGATCAATGCCAAAGTATCGACCAGTGTCACTTTCAGGCACAACAGCATGCAATGGTGGCTGACTTTTTGCTGTATTTGTCCGTTTCACACCGAGATGATTCCAGTGCAGACAATGATAACACCAATAACATACCAACAGCCAATAACACCTGACAAAAGTGTGAACACAAGCGTCACTCCGTGAGCATCTCGGCCCCCTTGGCGAAACCAGTTCTGGCCTGAAAGATCGGCAAAGCCAATAGAAAACCGAACGCAGAAAATGACAAGATCAATACAAAATCACACAAGAGACAAGATCAATAGATTTTAAACCGTAGCACTGCAGACATGTCACGTTGTTCTTTGGCATGCCGGAAACCGAAAGGAATCATTTTCTTCAAGCACCAGAGGATTTGAACGCATCTTCATCGAATTTCAATGTGTTTATCGCCATTTTCGCGTAGTTTGTCCGTTTATTTCATCTGTTTTCATCCTCTTTCACTAATGTTCACTAACTGACCATTCGTATCCAATTTGTCATGTTATTTGAATGTATTTCGTCCATGTTTCGCCCTTTTTGGTTTCTCCAGCTTCCTCGGTTCCTCTGTGCGTTCGGACCATTTCAGCTCCACGACCCGCTGCCAGGGATGCCAAAGACTCAGCAGTTCGACAGTCTCAAAATCAAACTTGCCATGTGCCGGAAACCCCCCGCCACAACAATCAACTCACTCTCATCAACTCATCAACCTGTCATTGCATTTGAATTGGATATTTGCTATATTTTGCTATTATTTGCTGGTAGATATTCCATGATATTCCGCACCTTTGGGGAGAAACGGAGAAACCGAAACGGAGAAATGTTCTCTCGCCGGGAGCCGGATGCCGAGCTTGGATCGAATTGAGCTCCACACAGAAATATCCTCAGTGTTGTTCCTGTCACACATGTCACACCAAATTTCGTGTGTGCATCTGCCTATATCTGCCTTCAAGTGCCCCAAATCATGTTCATGACACTCATGATGAATCACTCATGCTTCCTTTCTGTCTTATCTCAACACTTTCTCTGAAAACAAAATACCCATTCAAACAAGATAAGCCGCGAGCTGTCTCTCTGAAAGATCAACGATTGGTATACCAACGGGAAGCACCGAAGCACCAGTCATGTCAGTTCACAGTTTCCGGAAACAAGACTGGCAGGCTGGATGTCTTCATCTCCGTCTCCAAAGTAGCCTTGGATTTCAGGAAATCTGCGAACTTGCTAGAAGTACACAACAAAACACCGTGCAATAAACGCTCAAAAATGGGCAAAGACGGCATGGGAGAGTTTTAAACTGAATGCATCAATGTTGCTCGCAGATGAAATGGCACCAGCAGCAGCAAACTTGTTGAACCTGCGACATGCAGTCAAGATCTGTCATGTATCAAAATCGATGCACTACTCTTAAGAGTAATCAATTCACAAAGGGCGTTCAAACGCAATCTTGCAACTGTGATGATCCCAGCTTTCCTCGTGTTGATCTGCAAGAATCACACATTCCATCGCTTCCGAATATCGCCCAATAGAGAGTAATAATTATAGAGTAAAAGGATGTAGGTGGAAAATGATGAAACAAAAATGAAGAACGTATTTCTTTAAAAAAAGGTGGAATGAAAAAGTGAAAACAACTGTTCAAAGTTACTTTCAACAACTGTTCATAGTTCAACCCACACAGAGTAATACTCCGCTTCTGCCGCTTCAGGCCCTCAGGGCCTGTTTTCCCGATCCAATCTTTGCTGCGCGGATTCTGGTTCCATCCTCTGACACTCACTGAGGAAAGCATAGGAAAGCACATTCTGAAAGAAATCCGCTTGACCGTCTGATATGAATTGAGCTTGGGCCATCTGTTCCTCATGTGTTTGGGGGAATTAAAACAAGAGATTCATCTTGCCGTTGCCACTTGCGCACTGCTTCAGAGCGCCAAGGGAGTCTTCTAACATGTCATGCTTTAACAAATCATCCGAAGTCTCATGCTGTGTGGACTCAATCTTCGGATCTGAGGTTAGGGCTCGTTGAAGAAGTCTGAAGAGGAAATGCCCTGGTCGACTCTGTCGACTCTGAAGATTTTCCAAGAATTCTTTCGACGGTGCTGGCTTGATGCTTCTACTTAGGAGCTGCTTAGCGTGCTGAAGCCGGTGCCTTCCTGTTTGCGAATTTGTTGGCTCCGTTTTGCTCAGCACCGGCAGACTGCACCCGTACAGCCTTCAAAGGAATCATGTGGAAGAGATTGTGTCTTGAAATCAATGAAGTCTAACGAAAGCCAACTAGTGAAGAAACAGAATGCGGTGGAAAACTGGTGGAAAAACTCAATATAGACACATAAATCATACATACACTCTATAAATACATTATAAACATCATAATATACAATAATATACATTGCCATACACAATAATAAACACGTAATAATCAATAATATACATTGCCATACACAATAATAAAATATAATAAACAACAATATACATTGCCATACACAATAATAAACATGCAATAATCAATAATATACATTGCCATACACAATAATAAACATGTAATAATCAATAATATACATTGCCATACACAATAATAAAATATAATAAACATGATATGCACAGTTTTGTTGATGGAAAGTGTGGAATGAGGGCCCCACAGGGACGGGCGCAGGTGCAGGCGCTGGCGTCGGCGCGGCTGGTGCTGGCGCGGGCGCCGGCTTTGGCTTTGAGGCCTAGGTCTGCGAAAATCAACAAATTGGCAAACCCATTCTGTGTATATATATATATAGAGATATATGGTTTATATTTATATTGTGATTTTGAGTTGATTGGTATTGAAATTGATTGACTGGTATTTATATACTGGCTGTCAATCTGTCAAAGGTTGTTCAATACAGAAAAAATGGATAAATGCCATAAGTATAGTCCTATATATTCGTTGCATTGTGTTGCATAAGTGTCTCCATTAAAATGGTTTGCAGGTGTCATATGGGCTTATTATACTGTACACTCCATTTGTGGACAAACCCAAATGTGTGTTCTGCCTGAAATCCGAGGATGTTCTGTATGCGAGTCTTTCAAATGTCATGACATGTCACCTTGTGATCATCTTCTCATAGGTTTCATCAATGATTCTTCGGATTATTTCTGATTCTAGGATGTTCGTAGATCTTTTTGGAGCGTAGAGCTGGCTCCAGCTGGCATCTCTCTGATGTTCTGATCTCTGATCGGCCTCAGTTTCAAGGTCGTCAAAGTCAAAATCGAAGTCGATCTCCTTCGCCATCTGTTTGCCACCGGGCACAAAGCCTTCCGCCACAGCTGCTATGTTCTTCAGCGTTGACCAATTGTTGATCGTTCTCAAATTTCTCAAATGTTCTTAAACTAGTGGACCATTAGACGCCGGTAGACCCTGGAAATCCAAGAGACCTCCTCTCCAGTTGTCCCCAGTAGCCCCTGTGTATGTTCCACTAGCTATGGTACAGCTATAGTACCGCTATAGTACAGCTATAGTTGTAGGCTATGTGGCTATAATATATTGTAATATGTATGTATGTACCTATATGAAATACTTTAGGCTATAGCTATAGGCTATAGCTATAGGCTATAGCTATAGGCTATAGATACTAGTATGTAACTCCACAATCTTCCGGCCTGTAGGCTTTGCTGCTATCACAGCAGGATCCGCCTTGCGCACCACCTCGAGCTCAAAGAGGCAACCAAATGAGGTGACCCAGAGCGACAGAACTACCTCACCTGATATGACGCGTATTAACACTTCATTAAGACCTCATTAACACTGTATTACAGTTTAAAAGTTTATTATAGCTTACCAGTAGTACCGCACAAGGCGGTGGCGGAAGTTTCAAAAATAGGAAACCTATAGGAGAGGTTGGTTGTTGTGAATCAGGGATGGCAGAGCAAATCCACTGATGGACCGAAAGGTGCTTGAGGTCTCCTCTCTTTCGCTCTCTTTCTCTGACTGTCTACCTACCTACCTATCTTTCTTCTATGTATCTATCTATCTATCGATCTATCTCTCTCTCTCTCTCTTTCATCTGTCTATCTGTCTATCTGTCTATCTGTCTATCTGTCTATCTATCTGTCTGTCTATCTATCTATCTATCTATCTGTCTGTCTATCTATCTATCTATCTGTCTGTCTGTCTGTCTATCTATCTGTCTGTCTGTCTGTCTGTCTGTCTGTCTGTCTGTCTGTCTGTCTCTCTCTCTCTCTCTCTCTCGCTTTCATCTGTCTATCTGTCTAGCTGTCTACCTGTCTATCTGTCTATCTATCTGTCTATCTGTCTACCTATCTATCTGTGGTGCAGTGTCATTCAGTGTAATGTAGTGTAGTGTAATGTAGTGTAGTGTAGTGAAGTGTAGTGGAATGCAGTGTAGTGTGGTGTAATGTAGTGTAGTGTAGAGTAATGTAGTGAAGTGTAGTGGAAGGTAGTGTAGTGTAGTGTAATGTAGTGTAGTGGAGTCTAATGTAGTGTAGTGTAGTGTAATTTAGTGTAGTGGAGTGTAGTGGAGTGTAGTTGTGTAGTTGTAGTTGTAGTCTTGTGGAGTGTAGTGTATGTAGTGTAATGTAGTGTAGTGGAGTGTAGTGTAATGTAGTGTAGGGTAGTGTAATTTAGTGTAGTGGAGTTTAGTGGAGTGTCGTGGAGTGTAGTTGTGTAGTTGTGTAGTTGTATTTGTAGTGTAGTGGAGTGTAGTGTAGTGTAATGTAGTGAAGTGTAGTGGAAGGAAGCGTAGTGTAGTGTAGTGTAATGTAGTGAAGTGTAGTGGAAGGAAGCGTAATGTAGTGTAGTGTAATGTAGTGTAGTGTAGTGGAGTGTAGTTTTCTAATTGTAGTTGTAGTTGTAGTGTAGTGGAATGTAGTGTAGTGTAATGTAGTGAAGTGTAGTGGAAGGTAGTGTAGTGTAGTGTAATTGAGTGTAGTGTAGTGTAATGTAGTGTAGTGTTGTGTAGTGTAATTTAGTGTAGTGTAATTTAGTGTAGTGGGGTGTAGTGGAGTGTAATGTTGTGTAGCGTAGTGGAGTGTAGTGTAGCGTAGTGTAATGTAGTGTAGTGAAGCGAAGCGAAGCGACATCTGAACCTCCAAAAGTGGTCCGAACCCCTGGTGTTTTTAACATTTTGACTTCGAAATGTGCTTCGCGCCACAATGGCGTGCACTTTTTCGACATCTGAACCTCCAAAAGTGGCGCGAACATGTGGTGTTTTAGCGTTTTGACTTCGAAATGTGCTTCGCGCCACAACGGCGTGCACTTTTTTTCGACATCGCAACTTCCAAAAGTGGTCCGACGCTGAGGTGCTTTGGACATTTTGACTTCGAAATTTGCTTCGCGCAACAACGGCGTGCTTTTTTTCGACATCGCAACTTCCAAAAGTGGTCCGAACGTGAGGTGCTTTTAGCTTTTTCACTTGCAAATGTGTTTCGCGCCACAACGGCGTGCAATTTTTCATCTCTCATCTGGCCAGATGGCTCTGCACCCGCCGCTTTAGCGAGCCTACTTTTCGACCCTCTGGAGCCACAAATCATTGGAAAAACACAGCGTTCCGCGACTTTCCTACCTTTTCGTGCATCTGCATCTTCTTTCTTCTTGCTCTTTCTCTTCTACTCTTCTTTCTTCTAATCTTTCTCTTCTCTCTGCCTCTTCCCTGCTCTGCTTTTCATCTGTCCATATTGTCGGAAGTTTGACTTC
>Ga0126342_10003006_pt1 | contig 27300 bp, 26 predicted proteins | sample Cyp1metagenome_FD_92528 | JGI IMG/M metagenome (GOLD analysis project Ga0126342, IMG submission 92528) | Coral microbial communities from Lord Howe Island, Old Settlement Bay, Australia - Cyphastrea 1 metagenome | ecosystem: Host-associated > Invertebrates > Cnidaria > Coral ... | reverse complement strand
CATAATGTTCATCTTCTAAAAAGAAGCTGGCAAGAGGCGAAAAAGAAATAAACCAATTATCAGTATTACTCTCATTTGTTTGCTGTCGTTTTGCTTTTGGGTTCTCAGGCCCCCCCTTGTTTTATGTTTTTTGCTGGTTCAGTCCCAAACGATAGGTTAAAGCCCCCAATTTTTGTAAGTTAAATCCCATGTTGATTGGAGATCTCCATCCATGGGTGCCTCGGTGCCCTTGGCCACCATTCCATGGAACCAGTTTTGAGGCGCTCTGGACCATGGCGCTACACTTCTTGCACGACTTCCTACAGCAACGGCAGCAGATGGACGTGGTGGCCTTCAATGCAGCCATCAGTGCAGCAGCGACTTGATGTTTTTCCTATCAACAAGTGGGAGGTACCATCCAAAACCCCGGAAAACCATCAGAAAATATGATTTCGATGTAGCTGATTTTGAACGTCAGAATGGCTTTCAGTTTGGTGTTACATGTTTTTTTGCCTTGAAAGAATGGTGGTTTTACCGATGAAAATTGTTGTTCTGGGTCCCCAATTGGAGTTTTTGTCTTGAAGGTTCTCAACATCCAGTTCCGATTGTTGTAAACCCAATGCCATAAACCTTCTTTTTGCAGGGGGATGGTTTGAAAACAATCCACTGCTGGTTGGTTGGGGCTGGTCTATGGCTGCTTGCGACATGTGTTGGTTTCAACTATCCAAAAACCCCAAAATGGAGGATAACCATCCATCGAGGGTTGGAAGTGCGTAGTTGGTTTGGCTTATGGGGATATACAGTAAGATGAGCTAAGATGACCATACTTCAGTTTCCTGTGGCCCAATAGCCCCAGGTGCCTTGATCATAGCAGTTTTTGGTCCCGGCTCAGGAGAAATCTGGACATTGGCAAAGTGCTATATGCATCCTGTCCGACATGCATGGCTATACCGTGCAGGACCATGGGATATATGGATACCTGGGGTGGTGGAAAGGATTCGTAGGCCAAAACTTGGTTTGACATGAAGATCCAATTGGAATTCCCGGAAATCTGTCCAGTTTGGGGTTTTCTAGCCAACACCTGCGACAACTCTCTCAAAGAAACCAAGTTCCCTCCGATGTTCCTTTGAAACGGCAACTGAAAAAGTGCGGTTGATAAATAAGAGGTAAACAACAAATCACCAATGCACATCCAGAGTACTTGCAGGTGCAGTTGGGATTGTAAATGGTCATGTAACCATAGTTGTAGGTGTTATATCCCCACTTTGGGGGAGGCTCTTACCATTTTTTTACCCATGAAGATCCCCAAAGTCCTGGATCCCAGAGGGTTCTGCCGCACCAGGCGGATCGCATCAGCTTCAACGCTCTCATCTCTGCCTGTGAAAAGTGTCCTGACGTCGATGGGTTGGGTACATTGGTAGCCTGCTGGTGCCGTGTTGATGCGGATATCGATGATACTGAAAATAACTTTCAAAAATGTTCAACCATATACACAATATTCAATATTATAATATATTGTAATATATATATATATGCCGTATGCTAATGGAATTAACCCTCTCGCGACATCTTGAAGGCTGTCGCCATGAGGTCGGCCATGTGGGCCATCGCTTTGCAACTCCTGGAAGATTTCCGGTTGATGGGAGGAGACGCCAGTTTGGGTGCTATTCGCCATTGGAGGTTTGTCCTTTATGACTTTATGTGTATATATATATATATATCATTGTATATATATATATACATAAATATGATTATATATATATACATATGAAACTGGGTATAAATCCGAGAAATCCACTTACATCATAGCAATGGACTCATTGTTCGTGAAATGTCCTTGTTCATCTGCAGATTCTACTATATTCCATGGTTGTTGATGAAACTGTTTCAAGTTTGTTGGGGTTGGGATTTACGCGCGTTGATTGGCACAATGAAAGTTGGATATATCGCAAACTAGGGACCTGGGTTAAGTGCACATCTTTTCTGCTTAGATCACTTTGATCCCTTGTCTTGCACTTGGTTTTTGGTTTTTAACCCTACTCCGCGCATGATGGTATGGACCCATTTATATAAGTTGCTCCTAGATGCAACCTGGTTCTAAACCCTATAGATAGAACCAATCATATGAATATAAACCCATCGTTTATGTATGATCTAGTATTGATAGCTGGATCTAGTAGGAGTTGTGATGATGATCAGTGCTTCATCCTATGTAAATATAGAACTAGGTTATAAATGCTGTGACAAAAGCCAGTTATACACTATATCTATACATATATATATATATATATACCACATATACATATATATATACTACATTATGTGTATGTATATGTATATATATATATCCAATATATAAGTAAAATGCGGATTCTCATCCAGTTGCCCATGGGGTTCCCACCAGGACGTTGTGATGAGTTCACCTGCAGCGCTGCCATCAGCGCCTGTGAGAAAGGCACTTTCGATCGTGGGTGGTGCATATATACTGGGTGTATACCCTCTGGTAAACTTACATAGCTATGGAAAGATCCACCATTTTTAATGGGAAAATCCACTATAAATGGTCATTTTCAATAGCTATGTTAAATTACCAGAGGGTATATATATAATATATAACTATCATGGAACACCTATATATCATGATATATCATATAACATGCGGTGTTGAATGGGAGCTTGCCACATGGGAAGTAGTAAAATACAAACAGTGAATAGTGATAATAATTTGTATGTATGTACTAGGATATGTATTTGGAATGGAATATATCACTAAAGCTCATATAGCCATATTAGGGAGTGTTTGACAATTTAGCTGATGATATCATGAACAAATAATGGGGAAAGTAAGTGGTGAATAGTTGGTGATTTCTTTAAAGTTGCTTGCCATTTTTGATGTAATAATTTTTGATAATGTAATAAAAAGCATTGATAAACCAAATAATACTTGTTTTGTTGCTACCATTTTGATGGCACAATATACACAAGGTTGTGTGTCTACCTAGTTTGGAGGTTTGGATGGAATATGCTGTGTGATTTTCATCCATCTTGCGAACGGCTTGTTGCCTATAGCCACAGTTAAACACATCGTAATATTGTGCAACATCACAGGCAGACAGGTGCCTTGTGAAGCTTTGGTGAAGACTGTTGATGCAGGATTCCTGCAACGCTTTTGGTGTGAGTATTTTTCATAGGAGCTATCTGTCAAACCTAGCTAGTTCGAACTTCCGCCATGTAGATGAGACATTCGGATCCCAGTGTTCTTAATCCACCAGGTCAATGATAACTTAGCAGAGAATTGGCCCTGTTGGAAGATCAGACCGATTCCAGGGCTACATCACAGATCCTTATTTCTCCCATCTAAATGAAAATGAAAATGGCAATAAATCATGAAATCTCATGAGATTTTACATAGCAATCACCATCATTGTCCCCCAAAAAAGCGACATATTTTCTGCAAAGCCTCGGCTCGGCGAGGCTTTCAATGGCCTTTGGCACTGGATCTCCTTTGGTCACTTGGTCCGGCTGGTTTCCTTGAGGTAAACTAACTAAACGATATGGAAAACAGATGGTTTCCCCATCTGCAACTGGTGGATTGTCTATGTCTATATTCATTTATTGCTGGTATTTGTTCTGCAATTTTGATGAGAATAATCTAAGGTCAGCTTGAGATGGTTGGTTCTTTTGCGCAACTAGATGTGGAGATACCAACTGGATACCTTTGCCACTATATTCTACTCGTTCAAGACCTGTTTAAGCACTATTTAAAATCATTTAAAGAGGTGAGATCATCGCGTTTCAATTTATGGCACGGAATTATTTGAATCATAAAATCCATGTTTGCGCAACTCTTCAACCTCTGCAGAATTTCTGCCAACTTGTTGTGAATGGATGACAGCCCGCAAAATGTCAGGTGGCTCCCACAAAACTCTGCAACAACCGCACCCTTCAACCTGAGCAAAAAGGGGCAAATACCACTCATGGTTAATCTCGAAAACATAATCTCAGATGGTTAGTATACTATCATATACTATCCCCATTTCTTGCCAAAAAAAAACTGGGCAATTACCTTCCAAAATGGGATGGTTTTAGTTCCTTACTGTAGCTTTGCGTCAGCACCTGCGGTTTTCCGATATTTTAGGGGGATGACACTCCATAACTACCACCTTTTGACGTCAAAACAAACAGTTCACCAGCGGTTTGATCCATCACAAGGGTTCCAACCAGTTTTCCCCACTATTCGTGAATTATGTAATCATGTTCATTGGTTGACCTCAATTTTTCGTTACTTACTATACCTTGTGTCAACCCCAAAGCCACATTGCTAGTCACCAGGATCATATGTCTAGTCTTACCTTTGTGCACGCTGTTACTGACGATTAACCCTAGATATGTCCGGAAATCCATGGCTGGAACCATGCCCCCGAGGCAAATGGAGAAGTTGGCCCTTCAGATGGATGCCATTGCCTACAACGCGGTGCCGGGATGGTACGGATCACCTGGGGATAGATCCAATTACTAAGTCCATGGCTGGTGAAACACTGGTGAAACCATGAAATTTGAGTATTTGGCCTGTAAAAATGGTGGTTTTTACCTGAACTCTTGGTTTTACCAGCAAAACCTGGTGTTTAACCAGCAGAAATGGAGGTTTTTTCAGCCAAACAAAAGTAGAGATTTGAAGCATCAATGGGTTTTTTTTAGTTGAGAGTCAAGCTCAACCAAACATATCATGAGTATTCATTTATAGTGGATTTTCCCGTCAAACATAGTGATTTTCAATAGCTATGTTAGTCATTACCAGAGGGTATAACTCCACCATTCCTACTTTTGCAAAGTTGGAAACCAGCGATCTCTCGGATGAGATATCTCCAGGCCATCAGTGCCTGTGAGAAGGGCTTCCAATGGAGGAAGGCCCTGCATCTACTGAGCCTCATGAAGCAACGAGGCAGGTCCAAATTTAGTGTATGGCAATATATGGTGTATAAAATGGACATGGTATATGGATCTACTCTGGATGTAGTATGGATGTATTATGGTGTATATAAATGATGTATTAAAGAACCGTGGGATCCCTTTATTCATGTGTCAGTAGCTGTTTTGGATTGACATGTAAATATGTACATGCACTGGTATGTATACCTTTTTTCATATTTGCTAGTTACTGCTTGTCCCCTGTAAAGAAGTCAAATACCAATTAAACTGGCACACTGGCAGGGTTTCCAGTGCCATGGGCTGCCTCGCAAAGTCGCAAAGCAGGTAGCATCATCACCTATGCAGCTCTGATCACAGCCTGTGGGAAATGTGAAGAATGGCGACAGGTGCCATCCTTGTGGTTGGTTTCAAGCAGCAAAAAATCCATTTTTTTGGAAGAAAGTGGTGGATGTAATCAGAAAAAAATGGGAATGAACCAACCAAAATGGATGTTTGACCAAATTCTTAGCGACCTCACAGCAACCTCTGGCTTCCGTTTGGGAATTCTTGTCAGAACCATCCGTCTGGTGTGAACACATTTTCAGTGAACCACTGACGTCCACGCCCGCCTCAACTCTGATGGACTCCATGGATCCCCTAGGGTGAGGCCGTGATCCACCGAGACCGATGCTGATGGTCTTGCCATCTGAGATCTTTTTTTCCTGGCTCCCCCTGCGGATCGGCAGATTTGTATCAAGTGAAATCATCAACGTTGACTTGAATTATTGGCGATTCCAATCCTGCAAGTATGGCATCATAAAGAACATGTAGATTCCAATCATGAATTCCTAGCGTGTTAACTTCAACTGTGACAGCCACTCCTCGAGGTCCAGGCCTTGTTGGATGAGCTGCAGAGCTGTCAGATGGAAGCGACCCTTGGCGGAGCACGGTTTCGCACGTGGTTTTTTGTGGTGGGTGGTTTCGATGTGGTGAACTGTTTCCCAAGGTATGATCCGATGTTGAAAAATTGACTGGAAGGGTGGCAGGGATGTTTTGGCGCCACCAGGTTATAGAATGAAGAAGTGCTCAACAAATGTCTCAAAAAAGTAAGAAATTTTAGCCTGATCACCTCTTCCAGTATGTTTTTGTTGGGTGCACTCCTGGGGTGACATTGGACGATCCACCATTTATACACCGTTAGTATTTTTCAGATATGTACACTCTGGCAATTTAACGTAGCTATTGAAAATTGCCATTAATAGTGGATTTTCCCATTAAAAGTGGTGATTTTCCATAGCTATGTTAGTTTACCAGAGGGTATATGATTACCCCCCACATTGGAGAACCGTTGTCCAGGCCAAGGTTTCCTGTCAGAACCAATCTGGCAGTGGAACATCCCATAATTGTGATGATCTTTTTCTCCCAGAACATCAATTTCTTCCTCCATTTCCCCATCCCAAAAAGCATCGATTTTCGGCATTTCCCCATCTAAAATGGGTTGATGATCGGAGGATCTCCCACCAAACCCCCAAAAAAAGTGGAGCAGCACAAGGAATTCGATCACCTGCAACGCCGTGATCAGCGCCTACCGCAAGGTGGGGCGACATGGATGATTCACCAGTGGATTTTTAAGGGTACCTTATTTTAAGACCCACCCAATTGAAGAACTTGGATATCAAATGAAAGGTATAGTCTATAGTATAGTGCTGGGTTTATTTGATTTTGTGATTGATTGCCTGAAGCTATATTTGGAAGTTCATCCCAGCTACCAACCAGGGATGGACATCTTCCATCAGTTTCTCGATTAAACAGGAACCACTCCACTCTTTCCTGGGTTTCCTCATGTTTCCTCCATCTAAATAGTTCACCTGTTTTCTGCGAAATGATGGTCATAGGGCCCCAGCCATCCATTTTAAGTCGTCATATTGGCATGAGACCCCATAGGGATAAACCCACGGATAATCATCTAGAATTCCCTGATCAGTACATGTTGAGTTGCGATGTTGCCCAAAGCCCGTTAGGGCTTTGCGACCCGCACATATTGGTCATTCTTAGGATCCCAAACTATCCCATTTTAAAACAGATTTTTTATGCGCAGACCTGCATACCAATTTTGGTGGTTAAAGACGTTTGACTGAAACCCATTTCACATTTTCGGGGCCAACACCTCTCGGTCAAAGCAGGCGGAAGAGTGGCAGCTGGCCCTGGCTTTCTTTCAGAATCTGCAAGAGACCTTTGCACCCGTGGACGTGCCCCAGCCGCAATCGTCCCTAGAACCGGGCATGGCAACGATGCTAAGGTTGAGAAGGGTTGACACCTCAAAATGGGAAAAGAAAATCGTCTTCTCCATGAAAATTGCCATTTGGGGTCACACCATGTCTGGACAAACCCATATCTTACATTGATGGGGGGCAACTCTCAAGTCAACTGGAAACAGAGGATCCTTAGAAGGCTGGAGCTGGGCTGCTTCCCACTTGGGACAGCATCAGCTCAACAACCCCAGTATCAAACGTTTTCCAGCCCACTTCCAAGTGCTTATATCACGGCACATCCCCAAGTGTGTTGCGGCACATCACCCAGTTTTGCTGGCCTTTAACCCCCAGCTACATGTTTGTTCTTCCATTTTCATTGGTGTTTTCCGCCCAAGACTTCTTGGAACCGTATTGTTTTGCTTGCGTTTCCCCATTTTTGTCCTGGGTTTCTCCCATCTCTCCCAGGCTTCAACCAGTTTTCCCCAATTTTTCCCATGAATTCTCCCAGATTCGGCTTTTCCCCATGGCTTTTCCCACGTTTTTTCCACGGTTTCCCCATGGATTTCCCCTTGTCCCCTGGGTCACATCGAGGTCCTCACCTACGCCGCCGCCGCGGACGCCTGTGCTTTGGGCCGCATGGCGGCGCCCTTGACGGAGCTGCTGGAAGTGCTGCCGCGAAGGGCGTTGAGCAATCTGCAGAATCTGCGAAAAGGAACGGGAGATGGTTGGTATCCCAGATATTGGGTAAATATGTGAGTTATATGGATTGGTATGTGGTATCAAAAAAATCTATATTCCAAGATATATCCCAGAGATTGGCTGGTATGATGAATCGTTGATATCATGGATTAACCGGATTAACCCAATATGGTATATATATCTATCTATGTGGGAATATCCATTGAACCATTGGTATTTGGTTGGTCAATATGTTAGGTATATGGTATGTGGTACTAGTATATATGGTATATGATGGGAATATGATGGTATGATTAGTGGGTATGTGATGGTATCCCATTTTGAGTGGTATGGTTGATGGTTGATGTATCATGGATTAATATATCATTCTATCTTATTTGGTAAATATGCTATATGCATTTTATATGGTATGTGGTATCTATATTCTATATTCCAAGATATATCCCAGAGATTGGGTGGTATGGTGAATGATTGATAATATCTTGGATCACCCCAATATATCATAATATCTCCCAATTTTGGGGAACTCTGCAGGCCAACAGTTGTAGTAGAAATAGTTGCGTGAATAGTTCCGTGACGTCACACTTGGGTTGTTAAAAACTTCGCATGTAATCAGCCGCCATAGGAATGCGCCCCTCTCTCCCAAATTCACAGGTGTTTTCAGATCAGAAGCACCCAAGAGAAGATCATATTCTCAGACCAAAAAATCAACTGTTTTCTGCGAGCGCATGTGTCCTTTGACAATCTAGGCTAAAAATGGAAAATCCCAAGTTCTTCGTAGGAAAAATCTTCCACCGATTGGGGTTCTTTGTGCTCCACGTTACATCACTCCATCGCAGGTGCCCTGCACGGGTGAGACCCCGGTCTGTGCCACGGTGGGTACAGGCGAAACATAGTGCGGCAATGCTGAAGAGCCGTATGGCAGCGGGTTAAAACTCCACGAACGAAGAAGCAAAATGAGTATTTTTCTATCCCAAGTTGGAGATATAGCTGGGTATAACTGGCAAAACTGATGAGATATGTAGGCTGGTCGTTGGGTTCGAATATGTTTAAATGTTCATCCCTACCTGGACTGATGATCCCCCATGACTTCTATTTTTCAAGGGGGATTGAACTCACCAAACAGCGCAGTATCCCAGCATCATCTATTCCGTTGAATTTTTTGATGTCATCGCCAGGGTACGAAGGGGTCACTTTTACCCAATGGATCCAAGTGGGATATATCACGGTCAATTTCCGTGGCCAAAGACCAGCTTGGCGGCAAACAGAATGAGGGTGCCTCAATCATTCGGCACCAACCATTGTTGGATGGACATATATGTTTTTAATCATACAACAAAGTCTGACCAAAAAGAGAGAAAAGTTCCCAACGGGTGAAAGACCCCTTTTTTGGGGACACATTGCCAGATGACAATTGGACGTTTTCGCTGCCAGGCTACAGCGACCTGGTGAACGGGCATGGACCTCGTACCAGTGGAATCCAACGATGTGGGAAGGGATCCACCCCGGTTACACTGGTGAATTTCCCATCAAGAGTCGATCTTTGATTCGAAGTGTGCATTTTTTTCCATCACAATCATCACAAGATATTGGAATTGGAGTTGGTGATTTTGTCCACTTCATTTCAACTCATACACCCTAAATTGATCACTGAAAAAATTCGGGATCCCAAAGATGATCCAAAAGTACTGGATGATTCTACTGGAAATGCCGAAAGTTGGATCATTGGATCATATTACATTGACACATCATACATTGACACACCAGGCATTAGTTTGGAGCGTTTGTCCCCGAGGGAGCAGCACACTACCACAGATGATGCCAAGGAATGCCAGGAGTTGGGAAGATGGGTCAATGTTTGGAGGGGGATATGAACATCCCTTAAAGGATCTCCCAGTAACCATAGGTTAATTAACCTCTGGTAAACTAACATAACTATGGAAAATCACCATTTTTCAATGGGAAAATCCACAATTTCAATGGTGATTTTCAATAGCTACGTTAAATTACCAGAGGGTAACCTGTGTAAACATCCAGAAAAACCAGCTGGTGGTTTCAAACATGAATGGATTATGTTCCATAATATATTGGGATGTCATCCTTCCCATTGACTCATATTTTTCAGAGGGGTAGGTATAGGATTGAAACCACCAACCAGCCAGCTATTTTGTTGTGAGAAGCAGGAGACTGATTGGCTTTTACAGATTTTTGTTGTGAAATATCAATGGTGGGCCATTGCCAACGCGTACCCAACATCTCCTGGCCCACTTTCACCAGGACAATTGCAAACGCACAGACATTTGCGCTTTCTTTACGTGGCACCTCAGCTGCACTGACCTTGACCTTGGTGGCCTGATTTCCAATTGGGTATGGGTCAATACCTATAGATACATTTTTAGTGGGTTATTCACATCCATAAATCCCAGCTATCTTGGTGTTCACTAGGTACCAGGGTTTTGACCCATCCCCAATTGACCAAGATGTTTTGAAGCTGGTCACAGCACCCTGAGGTACCCAGATACCAAAGGACTCCGTGCGTGAAGCACTGGGAGGGGCCGCAGGGATCGCCTGTTCGCATGTTTCTTGTGTCGGAATTGTTTTGCTTGTCTGATCATATGCATATGAAATCAGTGATATATTTTTCTGCAGACAAAATGAGATGTGCATTGATGGACATCCACAGAGCCTGACGTTTGTTAATCACATCCGTTTTGCGTTTCCTTGTCATTTCCCTCTCCGTTGTGCGCGAGGATGCTGGCTTCAAAGTTCCACTGCCATCAAGATGCTGGGCGGAAGTACACCCATGACTTAGGAGGTTCCTAAGTCATGGTACCCCAAATCATCCAAGTCATTCGAACATTTTTGTATTGAAACCTATGGTGACTTGGGGGTACGCCAGCCATTAAGAAACCGAATGAAACCTCCATATTCTTGGGAAGTGACACCCCTGGCATGAGAGAAATAGCGCCAAGGAATGTGACCTTCGATGGTGTGGTCAGCGGGCCTGTGAGGCACCTCACTGGCGATGGGGAGCTGAGATGCAGCCAGAAAAAGAGGGGCTTGTCCAGTTTTTGGATAACTCAAAATCCAGTGGTTCTCCTTGTTTTGATGCTTAACACATGTTAAGACCATAGAAATTCTTCATCAAAATCCCCGGTTGTGATGGAAAATCCCCATGGGACCCATGGTTCAACCCCCAATTTTTCAGCATCGCTTCGCCTCGGCAGGTGCCCCGGGGACGTCGATGAGATTGCGGTGGAGACGGTGGTGGACGAGGCCACCGTTTGTTTTTTTTTGTAAAAAAAAAAGTTGTTTTTTTGGCATCAAAATTGGGAGATAGACATAGTTACCCCCTGGTAAACATACAAAAAAACGATGGGAAAATCACCATGCTATTTTCAATGGAAAAGCAACTATTTCGACTGGGCCATGTTCAATAGCTATGTAACAAATTATACCAGAGGGTAAACCCCTGTTGGTTGATGATAAATCATGATTATATTATAGTCATGGAAAATATGGATTGTTATCATCAAAACATCTGGATATAAGTGGATATAGCTGACAAATGATTGTTGGTTGGTGATTAGTTCGGGGATTATACTATCCAATATATTGGGGCTGATCAGAACCCATGGAAATCCCGACCAACCAGGCGGTACAAAGGAACAGCAGATGGTTTTGCACAGTGCTCATTTGAGCCACAAAAGATAACTCTATTGAATGGTTAATTAATCGGGGTCAATACCCATGGGCGATTTCTGGAGGTTTGACCATCCAAATTTCGGAAAATCTGGGATTTAACCAACGCATCATTTGAGACTTAGTCACCCGTACGGGATGCAAAACTATGGTTGTTTATAGAGGGTTCAACCATCAAAATTGTGGATTTAAGCATCCAAATTTTCGAAAAATGGATTTGACTTGCATATGAAAAGGCGAAAATTCGGCGTTCACATCAAAAATTGGGAATGTAACCTGGTTTAACTATCCTGACATGGGCGTATTCAATCTGAAATGGAACATGTCTGATGGTTGTTGGGGTAGTATTGCCTACATCAAGAGGCTGCTTGTTTGATGGTTAAGTGGGACGAGCCGGTGGGAACCATGTGTGATGTTTGCTGAGGTATCACCATTTCAAAATGGTCGGAAAAACCAGCGAAACATAGGATATGAAGCAGACATGGTAATGATAACTGCAGCCATAGCACTTTTTCAAACTGTTACGTGCATGTACTGCAAATCAGAAGTTGTTTGTTGTTTTCACCTTGTTTTCTGGGTGCATTTAAAGACATGTTCCTAACATTTCACCAACTAAAGGGTAGATGATTCATCTACCGAAAATGAAAACCTCAGCACAAACTTGGGCATCCTTTGGAGGTGAAGAGTGGAAAAGTGGGAAAGGTGGTCGAGGTGCCGCGGTGCCCATCCTTTTTGGCTGAAATCGTACAATGGAACTCCCTTGAGGGAAATGAGCACTGAGAGGGCTTGTCATTAACTTGTCATTTATGATTCTATCAGTTCTTTCATTTCTTTGCGTAATGTTTTTTTCTGAAAACTTCCCACGAATTCTAGTTTCCAGATTGGGGCCAAAGGCATTATAATCAGCTTGAGCAAATGCATCTCAAGTGACCATCGGTTTCAGATTCGCCTTGCATGATTGGTGTTTTCCAATGGATATGTCCAATTTATGTGTGGCTTTGAGACCAATGGTTGTTTACTGTCTGCCGACTGGCCGGGGAAATCCCCGAAGTGTTCTGGTCAGTGGGAAAATCCATCGATATGTGGCTTTGATTAGCAGAGGCTCATTCATGAGAGCTATGTATAAATGGGTATATATATATATAATTTATATATATATATACGATGTACCATATTAATCCCTTCCCCCTAATATTAAACCATGGTTTAGGATGGATTTACGCGTATGTCGGTATTTGGGACCATACAATGGTGGTGTTTCATACCGGGGATGGGATTAAAGGATCATATTCCCAGCAGAATCCCCAGCAGAATCCCCCCAGCAAAATCCTCCATATCTCTACATCAAAAGCATGTTTTTCGGTGCATCCGCTGCCAGACCTTAAATAGCAGCACCGGAGCGAGCTTCCCCTGGCGTCCCGGCACACGTTTTCTGCGAATATGGCTGTATTTCATGGGATTTGATGGTAGGATTTGATGGGATTAATAGAGATTTCATAGAATTCAATGAGACTTAAATTATGGTAGAGTTCATAGCTATCCAATAGAGATTTCATATGGATAGCCTCCAGTAAACTATCATAGCTACCATGGGATGAATGAAACTGTCCCAGTTCGATGATTCACCCATTGATGCTGCGATTCCTTCCATTGCTGCTGGTTGAATCATCAGAGGGTTTCTACCACCAAAATGGCAATGGAAAAATGGGATGATAACCCATTTGAATTGAGGGTGCCGAATATTTTCAGACAAAGCCTCAAAAAATTGAATCTTCATGGCTTCTGGATGGTGAAAGAATCTGAAACATTATCATTTTTGGCTAGATGGATGGTTACAGTCACAATCTGAATGGTGGTATTTTTATCACATCACCATGGCTGGCAGATGGAATTTGCATCTCCAAGAATTCTTGAGGGGCAATTCCATGGTCCAGGGCCGCTTGTGTTATCCAAACTTCGTTGGAAATCTATTGGCATCGGCTCACTGCAACGTGATGATCTTCGATGAGCTGTTCACACCCCCCACAGGAAACCCTCCAAAGAAAGTCAAAATGGAATGCTGGAAGAATAGCTGACCACACTGGAAGATGATGTTCCTCACAATTCACCCACAAGACACATATCAATACAAGCTGGTTGGTGGTTTGGAACATTTGGACTATTTTTCCATATATTGGGAATAATCATCCCACCTGACTAATATTTTTCAGAGGGGTTGAGGCCACCAACCAGAAGATATCCCATCTGAATTCCAGATGAGCTGAGTGAATCTGTACCAAGGTGGGCCTGGGTGTTGATCGGCTTGGGCATCGCTTTTTGCGGCCTGTGCATCTTGTCCTTCATTTGTCTCTCGGTGAAGCAATGGCAATGGTAGCAAGGGCAGTGAAAAACCATTGTTTTAGATGTTTTTGCCATCAAAAAAATGGGAATATAGTTGATAGATGATGGTTTATTGCGTATGACATTTGCTTATGACATGGGGTTTATACTACCCGGTTTGTCGTGGATTATGGATAATATGGGGATGCTAATCAACTGACCACTCTCGTGGGATGTGATCGGGGATTTACTGGCACTTCTGGGTTGGGGATGTTACCCCAAAAAGTGTGCTTTAAGCAAACAAAGTTCAGAATTGGAGTTTCAACCATAGTGGTTTCGAGAGAATGCAGGTTTGCAAAGCGGATCTTATTCCCAATCTATATGGCCTTCTACATGGCCAACGTATCCCCCAACCTAGTCTGCAACGGGGTCATCAAAAATGTGGATCTGCACGGAGTGTGTACCACCAATTCTCTGGAACGTTGTCACTTGTGGCGGAGCTTCTGGAGAGCCATTGGTTTCTTTTTTTTCTATGTTTTTTGTACTGTTTGTTTACTATTTCCTGATTTGGTTTCTGGAAAACCACCATCTTTTATAGGTAAATCAACGAACTAAATGGCCATTTCCAATAGCTATGTTATGTAGGCACAAGTTGAAGGATATCTTGCTATCAAATTTCATTGCGACGCCTTTGGACTCCTCTTTTTGCATCGAGTTTTGCCAGTACTTGGGTCCAAAAATGCTGGGCCAGCTGGGTTCATCTCTGTTGGGAGACCAAAGTGGTTGCATCCAGATTCGATCCATTGGATCCATTGGATCCAGCCAGGCGGATTGCTGTAGCTATACCGAAAAAAGTGGTCATTGCAAAACGTCCCATTCTTCTTGGCTTTCTGGCGAAACTCAAAAAAAATCCACAATTTTTACACATCTAATATGCATATATATATAACTATATAATATATTTACATAATATAGTTATATATATACTATATTTACACAATATTATATGTTATGATAACTATATCCATACCCATAGGATCCATGTATGCCATATATGTTAACATTTACCATCAATATACCCCATTTATGTTAGCATATATACCAGCACCATGGATCCTACGAATGTCCCTCGATGGGTTTCCCGAGGCTGCAGCACCAGAAAGAAGTCTTCCAAGCGCTCTCAGAAGGAGCGGCTGGCACAAAACACCTGGCTTGGATCACAAAAAAATATACATATATAGTATGATAATATATTTTGTTTTTTTATGTATATGATATTCATATATATTATAGTATCTATATAATTATATCATTACATAACTTTTAACTTTTACAGCTCACATGATATATATATATATATACATGCGTGTCACCTTGAGTCACAATAGGTGGGTGCGTTTTAATATGGGGCGGTTTGTGTCGTCGAAGAGGTCCATCAAAAATCGCCTGGTGCCGGTGCAGGTGTCTGCCAAGAAGGACGTTGAAGCAGCGGTCTCCTGGCCCAGTTGGTGCCGCCCCAATATGTAGTGGGTCATTGTCTTTGATAGTTTCAAGTACTTTAACTGTTCATCTTCAAGACAAAAAAAAACCAAGTCAGTTTTTATTTTTTCAATCACCAATCAAGGTGTTGTCAAAAGGGTCTGCGGGGGTCAACATCAACAAGCTTCAACCACCCCAAAACCTCCAAAGTCCTCTTGTGGAGAACATGTCCACTCTCCCACGACACATCCATTGGTCAAGTTACTGCCAGGCACCAGCTGAATCGGCCCCATTGATGACAGCGGCTCCGCAGGCGAACCAACAAAATGGCAAAGATGTGGAGGATTTTGCTGGTGACTAATAGGGGATAATGGGATAATGATATGATATGGTACAGGTACCCTCTGGTAAACTAACAGAACTATGGCAAATCACCATTTTCAATGGGTAAATCCGCTATAAATGGCCATTTTCTATAGCTATGTTAAATTACCAGAGGGTATACTTCATATGACTCTCTGGTAATCAAACATGGTTTGCTGGAAAAAGACCCAGCTACAGTCTATTTTTATGTTATATTTCCAATGTTGTTGGTGTCTTTGTCCATGATATCAAGTTGATTCCCATCAACCCGATTAGTCATTAGTCTGCATGTGTTCAATGTGAAAATCCACTTCTTGTTGGTGGGTTTCTGGCCTGGAAAATGAGGTGCAGTGAAACTGATTCGAATGGTTCTAAGTCCTTATAAGTCCTTAATCTCATTGAGGTTGGCCAATTACTGAATTACCACGTGTTGATTGGTGGGTATTATATCTGCTGGAAAGGATCACTGTGGTTTCTCCTCATGTGTGATATTTATACGAAGCCTCTTTCGTTGGTTGAAGCTCCTAAGTTTGCTTGTTTCAACCCCTTGGTTGGCAGTCAAATCACGATTTTTGCTTCTCAAATGCCTACTTTGGATTGCCACCTCCCTTTAAATTTATATATATATATATATACGTATAGCAAAATGCGATTGCTTAATTAGCTATATATATAGTTAAATCCCCATTACCTCTATTTTTCATGGCTTCATTGACCTCTCTGACATGCTCTGCAAGAGCCAAGCATACACCTACCCAGCATCCGCAAAGTGACAATAAAGAATCAATCCCGTTTTTGGATGGGCGCATCCCAACTTTGAAAGGCTACATTTTTTTTGCTGGTCACACCTACACTTAAATGATGTTTAAACTACCACTGTTGATGCTGAAATTCCTTTTTGTTTGGTGGTTAAATCCCAAAAATCTTCCAGGATGCCACGTCTCAGGTCGCTGCTCCGGCGGGCTCTATCCGATCAATGGGTGCTGCACCAGTGGGGCCCTCAGGAGTTGGGCTTGATGAAGTGGGGGTGGTTCAGTTGGTCCCCTTACCCTTTAAAGGTGTTTTTCGAAGAAAAAATCGTGAATCTGGAGCAGGTTGCGTTTTCAAAAAATGTTGAAGTTGACTTTCAGGGGCTCTCCATCCCTGATCTCTGGGATGATTGAGGCAGAACCCAGATCATCATAAGTCACCAGGGATGGCGTTGACATGGGCCATGTTTCAATACATCAGGGAACCCCATGGCAAGGCCGATGAAATTGGCTAAACCTTGGGTTGCCGAATGGCTTGACTTTTTACTGTGGACACAAAGAATAATGTGATATTCAGTAAAATATCCCACGGATGTGATTATTCCTTCTGCCCCATTTGATCCTGTTATTGTTGGTCATCATTCCTTCTACTCCCAATTTTGTTGGTTAAAACGCTAGTGTCTTTGTTGGTTGAACTCGTTAACCTCCCCATTTTCCCATTAACCCCCCTGTTCTTGTTGAACAGCCAAGCAATCCGCAGCAGGTCGCTTCTGGCTACGCTGGATCTGGGGTCTACGGCGGATCTCCGGTCTACACCGGCGCGCAGTACCAGTACCAGCCGGCACCAATGACCTATGCCACTGGGCCATGGGGATACGGAGGATATGGATGGGGGGGATTGGGGAGAAACTCGGTTCATGGGTGGTGCTCCCCAACTTTTGTGGGTTTAGTTTCACCCCATGAACTAGTTCGATACATCTACCATATTCATATTCACAAACCGTAGAGTTCACCTGAGACCTAATTCTATCGCCGCATCTGAGGCACAGGCGGCTCCAGTGGCCACTGGACCACAGGACACCGCTGTTAGAAACCGTTCAACAGGAAATCAGAACAGATGGGGTTGAAAACACTCTGATGGAAATGTTGTATTATTTTGAACTAAACCCAAATGTGGTTGAAAAAACCACCTAATGTGGGAAAGAAAAAAATCGTAAACCTACCAGTTGGGGATGGTTTATAGCAACTTATGGTGATTTTGGGGGATGCTTTACGGGGTTTACCACATTGGTTTGATATCATTTGTGAAGTTTGATAAACCTGAAATCATGGGTTTTTAATTGGCGGTTTAACCACAGTGTTTGTCATCTCCATTGCTGGCGTTTACCCACTCAATCAGCCATAAAACGTTGGTAACTCAGCAATCAACGTGGATTTAACCAACAAAAATCGCAGTTCTTCACGGGGGGCTTTGCCACATCATTGGTAATCTCCATGGCACAGCTCCATGTGTTAAACCAGATAAAATGCCAAGTTTATACCCATTTTACCACATGATTTCGTTGCGCAATCCCCCGTGGAACCCCAAAAAAAAGCCTGGTCGAATCCACCTCCAGATGACCTCCAGGACTTGTTTACTCAGTTGGACACCAACGGTGACGGCGTGCTCTCCCCACAAGAGATGGCAGCCATGCAGGTAAGAAGGGATCTGGAATGAAACTGAAACGGAAAGCAGGAATTGATGAAATTGGACTTTTTTGTGACTTAAGTGACTTAAGTATCCAATTATGACTAATTATACTTCAGCAATGTTCAACATTTGGCCAAAGGCGCAAAGGTATCGCATGGACACGATCATAGCAAGACCCGGAAATCAGTCTTTTCCCCTCATGCCATAAAATGGGGGCCTGAAGTTCTCCCATGTATGTGGTTTCCTATCTTTGATGCGAACCTATGCATTGTGGTCATCAGGGTGCCCAAGGCAATTTCTCAGTATAGACTGTTCAGGTGCATTGGTTGTAGCCGTTTTCACTGCAGATGGAGTGAAAGCATGTTTTCTCGGATACAAAGGATGCTAAAGTTGATGTCATCCACGTCAGGCTGGCCTCATGCGACCTGCAGTGCCTGCCGTGCCAGCAGGCCATGAAATCTTGCTGCTCTGTGAAGATCCCGGAGAGTTTTATGGGATGAAGCTATGTCAAAATATCCAAAGTTGTGAGTTTCGAGTTGTTGCCATACCATTTCTTAGTAGCCGACTTTGATTTTTTTTTGCAGTAGCCAGTTCAATATCGAGTAGTTCATCAATGTTCAACATATTATATCATATCATATTATATATCGAACATAATTATCAAACCAGTAGATCAACATATTCAATCAAGCTGGTCATCTTTGATCCAAGCCATACCTCTCATGTGCACAACGTGGGCAGCCAGTTCTCCGCCAGCGCTGCCAGGCTTCACCCAAGTGCCTCAATGAGCGTCGAGGCGACGACGATGTTTCCAGTTGGAGTAACAAAAAATCCAAAGATGTCAATGGTGATCTGGTTGGTTGGGGGTGTTCAAATCTTTGTGATGCTTCTCAATGATGATCTGGTTGGGTTTAAAAATGTCTAATGTTTATTGCTTTTCAACCACACTTGGGATGATTGGTTGCCGTGACCAAAAAGAGTGTGGAATGGATTAAATCACCAGTGGTACCTGGACTTGAACAGCAACTCAATATCTTCAAGGGTGGTTGTGATCCTCCGGAATGAAATACTTGTCGAAGTCTTCGAAGGGTATCTTTTCACGGCGAAACAGGAAGTGTCCCATGGAGCGAGGTGGTGCAAACACCCATCTCACCACAGTCGAAGGAAAGGATTCGATGCTGATCTAATTTGGTTATTCCCAGCTGTAAAGTAGATGCAGTAGATGCAGTAGATGCAATTTCATGTTACCTGATGTCTATGTCTGGATGTTTGCGGTGCAGGAATAAATGGTCACACAGACATAGCATTTAAGCTCCTCGGTGGTGTCACACAGCCTTCGCCGGCAGGTGGATCAATGAACTTTTGAGCCGCGTTTGGGAGTTGTGTGACCTGCACACCGGGAGAGCCAGAAACCTTTACGCAAAGTAGAGTGAAAACTTGGGAACTCCAAATTCCAAATCCCTTACAAAATTTAGAAATGTGAATGGTATTTTTTCTGGCTTGTGAATCTTGTGAGCTCCCAAATCTGATCCAAGCATGGAACTTTGAAACCATGACTTCTTCCCTTTAGGATCTCACCTCTACCTGTGGTTTCTCAAAGACTCCCAAGGAACTGGTTCGCCGATGCAGACAGCTCCCAGCGTGCAGGCTCTCATGGCGCCAAAAAGGTGTCCGAGCTTTGAGACATTTTGAGACCAATGGATTCCAGGAGTTTGCCGAGTAGCCAGATGTAAACAACGGATATCAGCAATTCACTTAGCTCAATTTCCGCTTCGTGCATTGATTTGCGTATCTATACCGTGCAAAGCTTGCACAGGGCGAGCTCAGCACAAGTTTTTCGCAGCACTTTCCATGCCACCGGTTGTACCGCATTGCTGGCCATGTGTTTGTGGTTGTCAATCGGTGTGTTTTCCTCCGGGTTAGAGCTTATAGGTTTGGGAGTTGGCACACCTCAATGCTATCGGTTCAGGGTTCCTCTAAAACTGATCTTGGGTGCAGTTGCTTTCCCGCCAGCTTTGGTGCCCAAACAGGTCCCTCTGGCAATGGAAGGTGTATCAACCATGGAATGTGCTGCAGTGGTTTGGTGAACCGTCTCATTTTTGAGACCTAACGTGACTAAAGTGAAGATGTTCCTCCGGATGTTGCCAAGGAGGGCCGCGGTTCACTACCCAGTTTTGTCATGCCAACAAAGCAAGGCTGACTGACGCTTAGAGACTGACCTAGTCCTCTTTTGTGGCACGACATGTGCAGCTGGTGTGGATGTTGAACACAGAAAGCAGTGCACCGCGCTTGGGGTTGGGTAACAATGACCATAGCGATGTTGAGGGGCAGATGGATTTTCGGGGGGAATCAAGAATGGGCTGAAGAGACTGAGAAAGGGGGAAGATTCGCTGGGAGGCCATTAGGCTTTGCAGTCATAACAGAAGTGCTTGGTTGCAGAGAAGCAGGCTTCGGATTTTGGGAAACTGCCCTGAGGCAAGGACAAAGACAAGGAGAAGGACAGGGACAAGGACATGGGTCGGCCGTGTATTGTGGCCTGTTCGGAGGGATGTATGGCTCTCCGTGCTGATTTGGTTCCAGCAAGTAAAACAGACTGGAGGAGGTACGGCAATGATCCATTCTCATTCCAGACAGTCGAATCATCTAGAATCCACCAGGTTCATCGACACTTGCCCAGTTGAGCAGAGAACAGAGGGAGTGATCCGGAACCATTCGCGTTTGCGCCGGGCACATTTGGCATCATGCATTATCCAAAAATGATTCATCAATTATCCCAAAAATGATTCATCAATTATCAAAAATTATCAATAATTCATGGATCATCATGCATTATCCATGGCGTTGGGCTTTTAGATCCACAAAATGACTCAATGACCAGTCCATGTCTGGTTCCTTGTCGAAGCGAAATCGACGATCCGCCCATGGAGGACCGGGATCGGGATCGCCGTGGCAATCGAGATCGAAGCCGTGACAAGGCCCTGGGAAGCTCTGGATGATCTTGTCATCTGTAGCTCTACCATCAGTGAGATATCAGTGATATGATATAGGGCTATGGGCTATGTCCATCTTCATCCATCTCCATCCTGAATTGTGATGGTGATTTTGGCGGGGATTCCAATAGCTGTCACATTTTCAGGGTTTGGACAAGAATAGACAAGGTATGGCCATGTTCTTGCTGGGTCAAGGCTGTAAGCTAGGCATTTTGGTTTGAGCAGCTTGGGCAGTCCTTGGGCTGTGATTCATGCCAATACGGGCTACAATTCGTTGAAAACTTAATTTCTGGCTGCTGCCATCTTTGATGTGCCCGCCGCAATCAGCCACAATGTTCAGGTTGCTGACTACTTTAAGGATAGAGAATGTAAATGTGTCTTCAGGGCTGGGTCACCTTGCCAAAATCCTTCAGATGTATACATGAAGTAGACAGCTTTCTGCTACATGAGCTCTGCTGCAAAGCAGAATGATCTTTGGAAGATCTTGAGATTACGATTCACACCGTCCTTTCCAAAATTTCCAGCATATTTACTGTTGTAGAGAACCCTCATACTCTCAGGGCCTCCCTCAGCAGGACAAGGACCGGAAGCGAGATAAAGAACGAGATAAAGACCGGGACAAAGACCGAGATAAAGACCGTGAGAAGACCAAGGACAAAGACAAGAAGGACCATGTGTGATTCTATACTGGTCATTAGGATCACAGGGAGAATCAACAATTGGGATTTATCAAGGATGCAACGTGGATATTGACAATAAATACTTCCAGGGCTGAACCCCAGATCTGCAATCATTTCCTGAAATAGCTTGTAAAAGGTTGCAAATTCCATCAGCTAAAGCTCTTACTTAAACAGCATAGACATGTCAATTCTGGAGGACAAAATTGCCGGGGAAGTTTTACAAGTTGCGTTGTGGCGGACTGTCCATGACCGTAAATCAAGGCACTTGATGAAGATTTCCTGGCTTCTAAATGAGACTACCATATAAAGAATGTATAATGATATACGTTTGTCATGTGTTTCAAGGGGCAATACCTCCAAGCGCCATGATGTTGCTTTGCTGCCACGTCAATGAGAAATTCTTCCCTGCATAGTTCACATTCACCAGTTCGCAGCTGGGTGAGTCAATGTCATTGAGGACAAAGAGAAGGACAGAGAAAGAGAAAGAGAAAGAGAGACTTGGCTTCACAGCTGCTGCGATTGCTTCTAAGATTCGAGTGTGAGGCATGGGCCCGAAGCCAGGGATGTTCCAAGCTTGCTTAGTCAGCAACAAAGGGTCTTGAGCACATTGGCAGCCACTGTTCTTCGCCAACCTCAGATCACTCCAGCAAAGTCAGAAAGTTCGTTTGGCGTTTTCCTGCCAAACTAGGGTGCCATGTTGCGTACTGAGGAGAAAGAGAAGCAACGAGAGATGGAGGAGCAGGCCAAAATTGGATGAATCAGTTTGAGAGCACCCTCGATTCACACTGATTTGTCTCAAACCTGCTGACCGAATCATTTATGTGCTCAAACCCTTGCGGACTCAAATACAAACCTTTCACAGAATGAATTCTGCAATATCCTCAACCATCGGGATCCTCCAGGGATCTCACCATTCCAGAAACAAAGAGTCATCCGTCAAAGGCAGAAAAGGCCAAGGCGGAGGCTGAAGCAAAAGCAGCTGAGGCATCATGTGATGCATGTAAGGGTTGAACTCGCTTGCTTCTGTGGTTGTTTGGTGTTCTTCGGTTGGTTCGGTTGATGGTTGAAGGTCAATGTTGATGGTTGGATGATATTTATGTGGGGGTGGGTCAAAACCTATTATTATCAATTCTAATGGGTGAACATCCATTTACCAGCTATTTTGGGGTTCACTAGGTGCCAGGGTTTTGACCAATAGCCATGTAGCTGGTTGAATGAAATCAGATCATGTCTTTAACTGCATGATTTTGGGGGTCAAGCGCCGGGAGTGTTTTGCACGGCAGGCAGAGAAGCCACCTTCACGGAGCTGCAGCAGAGAAAGCCGTCACCTGGATGGCTCCGATATGGGATTAACATCAACCATCTCGCTGAATACCCAGGTTCTTTAATATGAAGATACCATAGATTTTCATATCCTGGATGAATACCTATACCATCTTTGGGATGAACATCTATGTCAACCAGAGATCTGCAGCTTCTCCATTCGTTATGGCCCCAAAGCCGACACAGGGAACCACTGGAACTTGACCATTTCACAGCGTCCCCAAAGAATTATAGTCAATGTCTCTGGAGATACTTGAGAAATCGGAAATGAATGGAAATATGAAATGACCCATGGTCGAATTTAGGAAGATAGCCCATCATTGTTCCCTTGCATTTTGGACAGTGGTGCGATTGAAATTCTACAGGTGGCGAGGCTTCATCTAGGATCCCAACCACATTCCCCTGAACCTCGAGGTAGAACCAAATCGTTGGATTTTGAGCCCAGAGATGGTGATACTTCTTCATGTCACACCATCGTCAGGCTTAAGGTATTTAAGATATTTCAGTTTTATGAAAGTCAAACACTGGATGAAGCAACTCACCAGCAATAGACCCATGCTGCTGACATGTTGATTGAATTCATTTGGAACCTGGATGTTCGTTCTCTGGCTGTGTTCGCCACACTCGAGTTGAAATAGATCCCCCTGCACTGCCTGGCTCGCCTCGCTGAGGTGATAGCACAGACATGCCCAAACGGCCAGAGGGTCATCAGGTCGCAATCACTTTGGGAGGGTGAAGGAGAGCAGCCAGTTTTGGTTATGGGGCTCTTGATGTCCATATAATCCATGTATGCCATAGCTGGTTGGTGGCTTTCATTGTTCAGGCTGTTCCGTTTTCGAGTTTTTCCAGTGCAACGTGAGTACCATTGGTGCAACTCTTGCCACGTGTGTGTATATATACATATGATTGTCATGGATAGGTGTATTGAAATATAACTGAGTTGCGAGCTCATGTGGTTTCCCTTTCACCATACGTCAGCGGTGCTAGGCATCTCCCTCGCCTGAGCGGTGCAGAGCTTAGGGGAGAACACCGAAAGTTGAGGGTCCTCAAAGAGAATGATGACATATAAAGACAGCACTGTAATGGATTGGTTTGGTTAGTAGTTGGCAACTTACTTCTAACCTGTAACAAAGTGATTCGGTGCAATAACTCCTCAATGGTTTCAGGTGGTTCGTAGTCCGTAGATTTCACAATTCTTCGGGAAGACCCTCCCATTTCCTGGGTCGAGCACCAAGGAAGCCGGTGCCCATGAGCGGTGTGGCGATTGCCCCACCAGCCAGGGGGGCCCAGATCAACGCCGGGAAGTCACAGGGCAGAAATTCCTGCTTGTAGCCGCAGACAGCATGATGGTGTTAGCAACAACAAAAGCTACAAAAGACATGGTGGTTTGAGGTATTAGCAAAAACAAAAGAATGATTCAAGTTCAGTAGGGTTCGAAATTGTGGTGGGCCCACCATCCCTTCAGACAATTCACAAGGACGATGATGATGAAGTGCACGATGGCATCAGCTGCTCTGGGTTCGAATTCCCAGTGGCTCTGCCAGGTGATGAGGAATCCCAGAAGGATGATTCATCATCAATTGAGGATTCCCAACTTAGATAGCACCATTTTTGAAGTCGCTGTCTCCCACGTGGAACTTTCAAGGGAAGTTGGTATGGGGCCACACCATCCAGCTGGATGGAATCCTCCAAATCCAGTTTCTTTACTTTGCGATGGGTAAAAACCTTGGTACCCTCCGGTTTCACATCAAATCAGCTGGTAGTTGCATTTGATCCCCGCAAATATGATTCTTGAATATTATTTCCATACTTTTTGTGCCAGTGCCCGTATAATCCATGATGAATCCAACCCAATCCCCGCCTCCGTGCTCATCCCTAGGTGTCACATGTCACCAATTAGAGGCGATCGCTTCAAATGTGCAGCGCTCAGGAACGCTGTGTGTGCTGGTGAAAAGCTATGATTTGACATATAAATGGAGGAATAGATATCCTTAATGGTACATATTCACCGGTTATTTTTGAATTCTGTTGATATTAAGGTTTTTGATACAGAACCATGTCATTCTTCAGGGTGGAATTTCTTCTTTCAAGCTGCGGACGTTGAGGTTCTGTCTGTGAGTCCTTTGACTTGTGCCCGGCGGACCCAGAGCGAGGGACAGAAGGACCAGCGCAGCGGTTGCTGATTTGCGGAGGCTCCAAAGTCCAAAAGTAAAGATAAAGATGGAGATTGATGTGTAATTTAAGGGACACCCCTTTTTGTCGATTTGAGTTCAGGACAGATGTGATCACCTTTGTACGTTCTTGATATTCAGTACTTCAAACTTTTGAGTAGAAATTGATTAGGCAGCAAAATAAGAAACTGATGCTGGATTTTTAGTTGCGAAACCACCTCCTGCCCGGACTATTCTGAATGATATCTCGCCATTGAAGTGGAGAAACCAATCAACTTTTGGAGAGATTTGGATTAAGGCGAGACGTGCTATGACAAGAAGTCGCAGGCGGCCATTTCTGTTAGCTGGTTGGGTAGTGCTGGAGGGGACAAACAGGGTGGTGTTCGACGGTGTAACAAAGCAGGTACATGCATCCATTTCGTACTGAGGTATGTATTTTCGAGCTTTGAAAGTGTTTTTTCCCGAAAGCGTAGCAAGGGTTCCCGTTTCACTCTGGGGGTCTGGGGGCTGAGGGTGTGTTCGCTCGACGTTGCATTTACGTTCGCAACCGTTCGCAACCGTCCGCAACCGTTCGCAACCGTTCGCGCGGTCCCCGTATGGCCGTGCCTATGGTAAGTTCTGCAGAAGGGGTCATTTTTGGAGGTTTCAAACGTCTCGTTGCTTCGTTTCGCATGGCAGGTGTGGCACTTCGTGACATTCAGACGTGTTTTGTAACGTGTCGAAAATGGTTTTGCGTGGCAGGCGCAATACTTTTGCGACGTTTTCCGAAGATGCGTTGCAGTTTTCGTGGCAGGCGCAGCACTTTGGACGTGCCCATCGTCATTTGACGTGGCAGGCGCAGCACTTTAGACGTGTCGTGTTGCGTGTTTTTTGCAAATCGCATTGGCAGGGCTGCGTCAAGTGGCGACAAGGTGCAGATTCCGTGGTAGGCGTGGCATTTTGTGAGATGTGCTGAAAATTGACGGAAGCCTTGCACGAAACATCGATTTTGAGGTAGCAAATTTAGAGGTTCCTTAGGAAACTCGTAGGAAACGTCGATTTTGAGGCTACAAAGTGTCAAAATTGGAGGAAGTCTCACACGAAAGGCTCGTTTTGATGCTCCCACGTGTTTCGTCTCGAGTCTCTGGTTTTCCTGTGGCCTCGCCGTGTCTATGGGGGAAGCTGCAAAACCTATCCTTTTCGAAGGTCTCCAAGCAGGTTGTCATGTCGTTTTGCGTGGCAGGTGCGGCACTTTGTGACATTCCAACCTGTTTGATAACGTGTCGAAAGTGTCAAAATTGGAAAGGTCTCGCACGAAAGGCTCGTTTTTCTGCGCCCGCGTGTCTCGTCTCGAGTCTCTGGTTTTCCTGTGGCCTCGCTGTGTCTATGGGGGAAGCTGCAAAAACTGTGTGGCAACGTGTCAAAAGTCTTTTTGTGTGGCAGGCGCATACTTTTGCAACATTTTCAGACGATGCATTGCAGTTTTTGTGGCAAGAGCAACATTTTGGAGATCTCTGTCGCCATTTTGCGTGGCAGGCGCAGCACTTCAGACGTGTCGCATTGCTTGCTCTACACTCCACACTCCACACTCTACACTCCACACTCCACACTTTACGCTCCACACTCTACACTTTATACACTCCACACTCCACACTCTACACTTTACACTACACTCTACACTCCACACTCCACACTCTACACTCCACACTCCACACTTTACGCTCCACACTCTACACTTTATACACTCCACACTCCACACTCTACACTTTACACTACACTTTACACTCCACACTCTACACTTTACACTCCACACTCCACACTCTACACTTTACACTACGCTTTACACTCTACACTTTACACTTTACACTCTACACTCCACACTTTAAACTTTGCACTGTACACTCTTCACTCTGCACTTTACAATCCACACTCCACACCTTACACTCCACACTCTACACTTTACACTCTACACTTTACACTCTACACTTTACACTCCACACTCTACACTCCACACTTT
>Ga0126342_10003005_pt1 | contig 27305 bp, 31 predicted proteins | sample Cyp1metagenome_FD_92528 | JGI IMG/M metagenome (GOLD analysis project Ga0126342, IMG submission 92528) | Coral microbial communities from Lord Howe Island, Old Settlement Bay, Australia - Cyphastrea 1 metagenome | ecosystem: Host-associated > Invertebrates > Cnidaria > Coral ... | reverse complement strand
GGCGTGGCAAGGGTTCAAGAAAGACAGGATCCACACCTCCGGTGGTCCCAGGCGCCGCCCCGGCCTTGGCGAAGGCCGGGGTCGGCGGATTTACACATGGCAATGCTTGTATCCATCCATCCATCCATTCTAATCTAATCCAATCCAATCCACTCCAATCAAATCTATTTAATTATTAAATCTACTCTAATCCAATCAGTTGCAATCTACTAGATCTATCTAATCCAATGAGTTTATGATATCTATCTATCTATCTATCTTTCTTTCTTTGGATCTTTCCAGCCGCGGCGCAGCTCCGCAGGTTGGAAGAGGAGTTGCTGTGGGGCTTCTGCCAACGCCTGCGACGCCTGGCCGAGGAGGCAGAAGATTTTCGTTGAGGATGAATCTCCCCCAGAATCATGGTGGATGAATCGGGATGAATACTCAATGATGATTGGGATGAATTGAGTTGTCGTATGTTTTTTTTCTTTATTGTTATTGGGATATTTTTATGTGATGAATTGGGATGTTATTGTGGGATTCTTGGGATTAATTGGGATGTGCATTTATTGGGATTTATTGGAACGAATACTAAATGATGATTGGGATATACTTGGGGTTAATTGGGATCAAATTCCTTTCCCCCTTCATATTTTCAGAAAAAAACCCAGAAACAATGGTGGATCAATCGAGCATGAAATCACACATTGGGACCATACAATGAAGTTGTTTAATATATTTCAATGTTGAGGGGATGGAAATATCAACAAACTGGAACAAAAATAGATGAACATCCTCAAAAGGCTTGATTTTTGTTTGTTGTTTGAGTTATTTTGATTTATCTATTTTTTCAGCTTAAATTTATTGGTGTTTCATATGTTTTCCGGTCATCTTCACAGTTTTTGCTGGGAGTTGAGATTGTGTACCATTTGTTTTTCCAGTTTTAACTCGTACCAGGTTTGCATGTTTTCATAGCATCATTTGTTCAAAAATAATTTCCATTTTTTCCAATCCTTTTCCAGAATTGGTTTACGGCTAAAAAACGGGACATTTGTTAGCTGTTAGCTTCTACCCCCAGAATTTCTTGGTTTTTTCCCCTGAAAATTCAATGGTTTTCCATGTTTCTGCCTATGAAATCCATGGCTTTCCGCTTCTTCGAAAAACTGCCAGGAGATGCTTTCTGGACGCACGGAGCCGCCCCCATTCCCATCCTGCTGCAATGGAGGAGGTCGCTCCCCTGGATGTAAAAAAAACGTGTTTTTTGTTGGATGAAAGGGAGATAAAACACTGATATCTTGATGTAACCTCCCGATTTTTTAAAGAGATAGCTCATGAGATAGAAACCTATTTTTGAGGTTTCCTGGCTGGATTTGATGTTGAAGGGAAGCCGATGGCCGCATTGGACATACGATGGTCATGGTAGGTCATTCTATGTGGAAGACTTGGACATAGAACGCCCACCTGGATGACGAGTTCTATACTCAAACCTTGGGACACACATTGATACACGAAAACCGACATCTAAAGACGCCAATCTTTTCTCGCAATTTTGTGAAAAACCAGCGGATGGGATTGCCATGATACATCGTCATATCTATTGATATTTATATTATGTATGAATGTACTCTTACAGTTGAAGGCAAAAGATATTGAAGTGAAGCGAGTCATATTTGACGGTGTATCACCACCAGTCTGCTGTACCTCCTGGCAATCTTCAGGCTGCGGCTGGAAAATCATATGTTTAACTGTTCAAACAAACCCATGTGTATAGATGTTTTTTTTTTTTCCATCCCAACTAGTAACTAGGATTTTCTGGGCCAGCTTCGTCGAAAATCATATCAATGAAACCATCATTAAACCCAATTGGATCCCATTGGAGTACATTCAAATCCCATGAAAATCCCTAATTCTTGCTGGTTTTCATTCCCATTGGAGGGGTTTTCATTCCGGTCTTGAAGCCAGGAACCGGCAGCGGCCGCTTCTGCCAATCGCCCGAGCATCGGAGTAGTACCTCCAGGTGAGGAAGGGGAGGAGCCCAGGACCGCCGGTGAGAAGAAACATGGCTCAAGAAATGCTGCATTTTTTCGGGATTTGTTCAATGGATTTCACAATTTTTTATGGATTAAGTTGGATTAACCATCCATTTTCGTGAGCATTTTTTTTGGATGGTAACATCCACCATGTCTTGATGCACCATGGGGTACCAAACCATGGGGTCCTTACATCACAACTTGACCGCTGCGTCGACTTGGAGAGTCACCATCGGCCAAAAACCACGCAGCAGCATATGTACTAATATGTGTATATAATATGTGTACATGATGCATATGCTCATCTGTTTTGGGGGCCCAAACTTTGACACTTCAATCGCACGGGAAACCCATTTTTTCAAAGATAGAAGTATCTCATCTTCAAAATACAACCCTGCCAGGCCATGCATCGAGACCGATGGGAACCAATCGCAGGTCTCCTGAAACTGGTTTATGAAACCCCAGTGAAAGGCTATGAAATAATAGGGAACATGATGATAAACCAAGGGTTTTTTGAGGGGTTTTCTCGTAAATGTTCAGACCAAAATGTTGGTTTGGATGCGACCTGGCAGTTTTGGGGCGGTTGAGTTTCATTGGGTGCCGCGTCATTATTGCGCCCATGCGATTTCGGGCAGTTTTGAACCATGCCTTTTGATTTCAGTTCCAGTTTTCGGTTTAGTATATCATGGACAGCGCGACAGACAGCGCTAGTGGCCGAGCACACAGCCAGACATCTCAAAGGTCTTACAAGGCTTACAAGGCTTACATGGTGACCGTGACATACTGCAGGACGAGTCACAAGACGACAACTTGAAGAGACTGACTGATTCTGAAATGGACAGGTTGACATACTAAGATACTATATCATACTATAGTAGCATGGCTCATGAATCATATGAGGGTTTCCATAAAATAGGGGTACCTCCAAATCATCCATTTATAGATGGATTTCCCCTTATAAACTATCCATTTTGGGGGTAATCCCATTTATGGACACCCCCATATGAGCCAGTTGCGTAACTGATCCCCAGGTTGACCCATCCCCTTTTTGGCTCAGGAGGCCCCATACTTTGAGGACGTGCCGAAACGCTGTGTTTTCAGAGTCCTTCAGCACTGGGCTTATCAACTGGCAATGGCTATGGGTCAAAGGCGTGGTATCCTGGGAAAGCCCGAAATAGATTCGAATAGATTGGATCTAGGTGATCTAGGGACTTAACTTATTCATATACCCTCCGGTTATTTAACATAGCCATGGAAAATGGCCCATTTATTTTACCTATTAAAAATGGTGATTTTCCATGGCTATGTTAAATAACCAGCTGGTAAATATAGATTTTGATCCAGCCCCTGTGCCAGGAGGAATTGCACCGCAATACTCTGCCCAAGCTCTCTCCGCAGATCCCAGAGGTGGACCGGGTTTCGATAGCTCCGATCCCAAAAACTTAAGGATGTCTCAAACTTAAAGCAATCAGATTGTGGTGAACCTGATTTTCCATTTTTTTTGCCTGAAATCAATGAAGTCTACGGGTTGAAGTGGTCCCCAAAATGGATAGATAACGAAGGCCTCCGTGAAACGGCCGGGGAAGTTGGTCACTATTTCACGCTTTGGCCAATGTCTAATCCCTCCAGCATTCCAACGATCCCATGTAAAATCTCGCACTTGTAGAACATAGAGATTCTATTAGTTGCCACTTGAGATTTCTGGAAGATTAATAATGATTGATATCGCAGTTGTCGTGGCTTATACCCTGGTTGTAGGCCCCCTATGTGTCGCGTCCCAGTGACATGCGTGAGGCGCAGGTGCTCAGATGCTTAAGCCTCGATGGTACAGGCATGGCGGGCTTGGGTTCTCTCATCCAGTGGTTCGGGGGAAGCGATTCGGAGCTATGGTTATCAGTTTATGAGCTATGAGGATATATTCCCTTAGTCATCGTTGATGTTCCTCGAGAAAGGAATGAAGTAGATATCTATCTAGTCATTAGCGAGGAGTGGAGTTTCCCCAGCACATGATGAATCACCAAGGATTGAACTACGGAAATCCAACAGGCAAAGAAACAAGTAGCTTTTGAGCAACAAGACATGAACACCGATTGACCAGAGGGACTTGATGCAGAAAACACCGACAATGCGGACGAGAGTGACCAGACCATGGCGATTTTGACCAGCAAAGGTGGGGAAGTAGCCAGCACAAATGGGATCCAAACTGGAAACCTATCCAATTCCAGAAGTACAGAATTTCCATTACCATTTTTCAAAGACAGATCAGTCCGAGAAAATCTTGTGCACAGTTTCTAGAGTCGGATCATACTCTGATACCCAACTCGTTCATCAAACCTGGCGTGCTGGAAAATCGCTCATTACTTCGATGCTTTTCCCAGCAGAAAACCTCCATGGCACGGGTTTTTTTTCGAGGTGTTGAGGATGAACCCGAAGCAGAAGCTGGAGCAGAGGCATCCGGGTTCACCATTTTGGCCCAAACCATCCCGAATCATTGGCCCTAAGCCATTTGTTGCTGGATCTTCTTTTGGGATACCCTCTGGTGAACTAACATAGCAATGGAAAACCACCATTCTTAATGGGAAAATCCACTATAAATAGCCATTTTCCATTGCTATGTTAGTTCACCAGAGGATACACTTTTTGCTCAAAGTCCAGTGTTTTTTTCCAGGAGTCGCCGGTCTGTGCTGCGCAGGAATTCTTGTTGGACTCTGTGTACAAAATTGCACCTTGGACTGCAGGATGGGCAGGGTCAGTGACATTCATGACTGGAGCGGCGTCAAATGAAATCGACCATTAGAGTGGTGAAAATTGCCAAAAGGTACTTATTTTACGAAAGGATCAACTGGTCACTTTGAGGAGTAACAATTTCAATTTACCAAATTGAAAAAAAAACATCAAACACATATATTGTTTCCACACTGTTTCCAAAAACTTAAAAAAAATCAAGTGGTCAAAGAACCTCTTGGTCGCTACAAACCTATGGCCATGTATTCGTTTCCACTGCATCTGTGGGACTCAGGAGCTGCCATGTTTTCGGGCGGTCCTGGACTTCACTGAGCTGGAAGGCAGTTGAGTTTATGGATTGTATTGGGAATTTAACGAAGTAATCCTGGATCTGGGAATATGAAATTTAGAATCCCACTGTTGTCAGGTACACTTGAGAATTCATACACTGTTAATTAATACACTGTTAATTAGAATTTAGTTTCACCAACAATAACTACCTGGAGCATCCCAAAAGATAATAACTATTCAACGAGATGAACTTTATTTGTAATTTGCTCCAAGAAGCACAATTATTACGTTTGGGGTGCTCGGGGTATCCATCAGGATTTAAATCAACAAGAATGGGATTTCATTATTCATGGATTTTGTTAATGAGGATTTCATGAACAATGATGGGTATATCTGACGTGGACATTGACATAGTCCACGGCAGCATCCAAAAGACTAAGTGACGTGGATTGTCCAACTGAAACTTGGGGAACGAACAAAAACACAGCAGTAGTATTCTGTGGGGATAAAGTGGAATAGAACAACGACCAGGTTTCAGGTGGCAAGAAAGGTAGTGGGGCCATAATTTGGAGAGTTCAGTTCTCAGGTCAGACACATGACAGGGATAACTTGGAGAAATCCGCTTGGATTCTTGGATTGATCTAGAAATTCTAGATGGAGTACTAGGAACCGATCTAAAATGATCTATATAAATATTATATAAATCATTATAAATCCCTGTTTGGGGATACTCTAGTTGTTTTTTTCCCTACTAAGTTACATTCAAAATCTATGATGATTTCTATGCCTTGACCGTGCTTGGACCTCTCAGGAGAAACGGCCAGCCTGGAAGGAGATCTGCCGGACTTGGAAATTGTGTATTCCAGTCATTTGGATTGCAGGCTTTCCGCGTTTCGGTTTTTCGGAAGGGGGATTGGCAAAAATGGACACTGGTTAAAGAGGACCTACCCATTTTTGACGTGAATTTTATAAATGTCAAACGCATACTAATATACAATTATGTATATATAATCAATTATATATATATGACATAAATATTATTTATGTACCTTCTGGATATTGATAGATAAATCGTTGAATATAGATAGTATTGTTGACCTAGTGACCTCACTATACCACGGTTTTTTTTGGGGTCCCCTGACAGGTTCCTGTCGGTGAGCAGCAGCTGTGGTACCTTCAGTGAATCGCATTTTGGCAGCCAAAGTCATAATGAAGCCTTCAGAGGCCACAGGGCCTTGGGATGTTGGGACAACAGCGACTTCAAGTGTCGATATCACCTCTCATATATCAATAGCATCAGTGTTTGATATTCAAATTCATCATAATTCATCTACACTTCACACCAAAGATGCTATCACTGACATCAAAATTTCTGGCTTCAAGCCTCAACAGCCCTCGCCAGGAGCTGCAGCTCTGCACTGGGAACGGATGCGCATCGAATCCACCAACTTTGGTGAGATGAAACGACAGGTGCCGGTGAAATCTCAGGATGACTCCCGTTGATGTTGGTCAAATCTCATCTGTTGTCAGTTGAGTCCCCAGTTCAGCTATCGTTGCTGTTTAAAAATTGCCATTAAAAAATGTTCTGTTGAAGACAAGACTCACATGGCAGCCTCAAAATCAATTCACATACCTGCGTATGTAGAGGTCCCAACAATGACAAAAAGTTGGTTCCTTTGTGCATCCTATTTGATCCTATTTGTGCGCCACACCCAACTTGTCTCGGGTATTTTCAATTGGCCTTTGACTCATTGGTATGTTAACCGACACAAAAGTATACTCGGTCTGGGCAAACATGCAATGATTTGTATATGATTTGCATATTTGTAGCACTTATCCCCTGTTCAAAAATGCTGTTCTTAGGCTGTCACCGGAGACCCTCACCAAAACTCCGAGTCATCCCATCACAAATCGTCCAGGTGCGCATCAGCAGCAACCCAAAGCTCAATGTCGACCTACGGCGCTTGTGGCTTTATCTCAGGCGGGGATGGAGATCTTGGAGATGCCTGGGGGATTAAAAACAGGTAAGTCTGGAGGAAAAAAGGTTGGGATTTGTATTGTGACAATATGCTTTCAATATCTTGCGAAAAATCATTTGCTTTCAGTCATATTGATTATTGACCATGAATTGTATATAATTTGATTCTGAGCTCAGCAAATTGGTAAGTGCGGGATGAAAGATCATTTGACACACCAAAAAGTTGTGCTTATGACTGTTTATGGAGGAATTGTGACTGGAGCCCCTGTTCAAGGGGAATGTTCAATAGCCAATCAACAGGTCATGGGGATGTTTTTCCGAAATCAAGTTTGGGGGGACCTTTGATCATCAGCCATATCTGTGATGTCGACAACGACACAGGCATTTTCCAGGGCTGCGCGACAACGATCCCTATCTGGAAGCCATTCGCAGCTGGTTTCCAGATCAGTGTGGAAGCCCAGTCGAAGTCGCTCTGAATCCCCAGCTGAGAATTCCCCAGTGGCTGATCATTTCGCACATCCAACGTTGAACGCTGTTCTAGCTGGTGATTTATGTTATTTTCCCCGATGTTCATGGCTTTGATCCAAGTTTTGGGGGTACACTCTCCGGTACTCAGCACGCCTTCACCATGTTCACTGGAGGTTCTTCCCATTTTTCAGCCCTTTTGTTGGTTAATGTTGGTCAAAGCCCAGCTCTAGTTGCCGACATCTTTGTTTTTGAGTGAAATCTCCATTTTTAAATTGGTTAAGTCTGAATTCCTTCACCCGTTCAATAAAAAAAACACCAACGAACTGATGTTTTCTTTTTTGTTGGGAATTTCCACATTCCATTGGGACCATGCTTTATTTTTTTTTTTTGTGGGGTGATGGGATTCTTGTTAGTGTCACCACAAAATCACCCAAAATCCTGAAGATCTTCCCATGGCGGTTCCAAGGAACATCCCCGACGAGCTCTCAGCTTGCCTGTCCGTGGTGGGTGCCAGCAGGCGGCTGGGCTTCCTAAAATGGGGCTACCCCAATAGCTAGATGGTCTATTTCATGGAAAATCCGAAAATCAAGTGGATTATGACTGGGGGTACCCCTATTTTAGGCAATCTCTATTTAAAACATCATGTGATGATTTATAAACTAACTGATGATAGATTATGGATGACTATGGTTTCTAGCTAGCAAGGGATAAAATCATCATTATCAAATATTGTTAACCATAGGTTTATCAGAAAGTATGGTTAGTCATCATCGGTTGACCTTAGTTGATCCTGTATGTATGTATATATATATATATTTATCTATCTGTCATTCCTAGGCTTTGACGAATCAAACATACAGGGATCTAGTTGAGAAACGATGGCTGGTTGATGATTATATATAGAAATGATGACCTAGGGGGCTTGGTTCATTGGGGATATTTTGTCTTGTTCTTTTCTTGCAAATCAGATACATCACTTTTACATCACTCAGAATATGAAACTATAGGTGTGTCTGAAGATGGTGAACAAAGCCAACTAATGGCAGTTTGCCATGGCGAAACTGCTGACAAACCATTAGATATTGAGGCACTAAAACAAACTCTGTGACTCTGTGACTCCGTGTTCAATACTCCAGGGTGGCTGATGGACTAGCTATGGGATATTCTTGTTTTGGGAGGGTTTCTGATGGGGATATTTTTTTTCCTCAGCGGCGAAAAACACATTACAATGGTTTTTTTTTGGGTTAGTCGGTTAGTGACTGGGTTAGATGAAAAAAAACTATCCAAATGGGATATAAGTGATATAAATGGTATCAGTGACTTATATCCAAATGGTATTTAAATCCCTTGATCAGTGGAAAATCTTGGGATATAAGTGATATAAGTGATATAGCCTTCGGATCCCGGTCACGTGGCTGGACAAAACTTCCTCCATTGAGCTGGGGATTTTTTTTCTACTTGGCCTTGAAGTAGCAGAATTCACCAAGCATTGTGTGTCCAATTTGTTGGGGAAATATACCAGATTATACAAGTGTATATATATATATATGTATATGTATATGTATATATATGTATATATATATATATAATTATATATAAGCCATATTTCCATTGGAATAGAGAAAGTAGCATTGCACCTTCACGCCTTTACCCTATGTCATGGACCCTTGCCACTTCCAGGCAAACGACTTGGATGGTGGATGTACCCCTACTGCGACTTCCACTAGGCACCGTGTTGATGGTCTCATCGTGAACCTGCCGGAACTGGCAGGTAAGTCCGTCCGACTCCAATCGAGACTTCAATAGATTCCTTTCGAGATTGGTTCTCCACTGTAGATCGTTTCCCAATAGGTTTATCTCTCAATGCCCAACCCGATTTTTTGGGTTGATCACTCCCTATTTGCAGTTTGATGGTGGGTTTATGATTTGGGTCCCGTACCCAATCTTTGAAACACAACCACCATTTCTCAGAACTCTTGTTAAGTCATGTTAAATCATATTAAATGATGTCAAATCATGTTCAATCATAGGTATTGAATTATGTTATATTCCATATATATATATTATATGTATATGTAAAATCCCCATTTTGGCTGAGAAACATCCCTTTTTGTTGATCCTCCACTGTGTGGCTTCGATCCAGGGCCAGAGGGAATGCCAGTCATGGAATTGATCTTTGGCAATGCTAAGCTGGCTTACAGTCTCTTGGCTCAGTGAAACCCGTGGTTTCTTACCGTTTGGGGATGGGTCAAAACCTATAGATACCATTTTTAGGGGGATGAACATCCATGAATCCCAGCTATTTTGATGTTCACTAGGGGGATAGGGTTTTGACCAATAGCCATTTATGAATGGGCAATAAATACGATAAACACCAAGTATCAGTGGGTTATGATTGGGTAAACACATTCTGAACACTGCGACATTAACCAAACCAGAAGTGGGACCTTGGATGAACCCACTGATGGAGGTGAAAATGGATCAATTTTCAGCCATCGACTGGGGGGAGCTGATTCTGGATCACCGTCTTACCTCCCAGGTTCCTTGTACGGCGTGCATTCCTTTTTGTTGCCAGAGGTGTGGAGCTGGACCATGGAAAAAAACTGGTGATTGATTGCTGGGTCCTGAAAAATGATGAGCTTTCTTAATGACATACTTGAAAAGCCACGAACTTTAGTATACTTGAGAGATATGATTATTATTGATTATTATGATGATATACCAGAAACAAAAAATCGCCGGTATTTTCAAGGCTTGATAAGAAGTCCGAGTTGACATCATGGCCGCCACCACACAGGCGCAAGTCTTTTTTCATGGAAACAGAGCAGCAGAGAACAACCAGAGGTGCGCCCCTTGCCTAGGGCGAAGGATGTTGGCTGCCGTTTTTTTTGGGGCTATGATTTGGAATCACTGGTTCAGGGTGGATATATTATCTATAATTGGTTAGATGGATTAGCAAACCAAAGAAAAACTGGGGGGGGCAACAGCCTTTGTTGAAAGATTCCTATTCCTCCAAAAAGATGTGCAACTTCCGCCAAGTCTTCACTATTCCTCCAAATTCCATCAATTTTGTCGAATTTCTATTGCTCTTCCAGAATACTGAACGGAGAATTTCGCAAACTTTTTTGAAGTTTGCGATTTTTAAGCCTTTTCTTACATGACTTTTTTGAGACATCTCCAAGTTTTCTGTAAGATCAACCACATTTTCTGTAAGATCAACCACATGAAACATCTGCAGAAAAAAGTTTGGATGTTTCAACCACATTTTCTGCAGAGCCAGGTCAGTGCTGTTGCTGAAGGATTTGGAGGTGAATCGCCTGGGCGATTTGAGTCGCAACTGGGCGCAGGCCGTTTTTAGGGTACAGCTTGGGAGGGGTGTTGGGAGATGGATGGCTTGCCAAAAATGATGGATTTCAGCTCCAAAACCATGAAAATCCATGGATCTATGTGGATTTCAACGAAGGGAAATGGGTGAGGGGATTTGCCCAACAGATGTTGGGAACTGCGATGATTGACAGAGAATTGACCTCAAACATCCTTCAACCATGGGGCCATGGGGGTCGAAACTGCAACATTGGCCGGTCCCAGTCATAACCCATCCATTCTTGGTGGTTCATAAGATTGACTCATAGCTGGTATTGTACACATTCTTGCTTACAGTCAGTGCCAGAATTATAGAACGGAGCCAGGAGTACAAAAGTACGGTAAAATACCGTACCTTCGTACTCCTCCGGATCCCGATTCCGCGCGGATTCGGATCCGTTCTATAATTAATTTTCCCCGTTCTATAATTCTGGCACTGACAGTATATCAATTCATATTGGAGTCATATCTCATATGATCTCATTGTATATTATTCATTTGCCAACACAATCTCTAACTGATCATATCCCCATTGATTCATATTAGATTATCTCAAATTATACCCATTCTTCATATCAGATTACCCTCTGGTAAACTAACATAGCTATTGAAAATGGCCATTCATAGTGGATTTATGTGGATTTACCCATTAAATATGATGATTTTCCATAGCTATGTTAAATTACCAGAGGGTATCTCATGATATTTGGTGGTTTTCCACTGACACATCGCCCGCCGAAAAATTGGTGCGCCTCAGCCGGTCCGCCGGGGCTGCGGGGTTTCCAACGGGGCTGATCGCCGGCCTGCCCGGCGGTTGGGGCCTCAGCCGTCAGGGGTGTTTTTAGGTATAAGTCACTTAGTGTTACAGGAACCCCCCAATTTGGATTTTGGATCATCCCATTAAAATGGATGATTTGGGGGTACATGGATTGGACACCTCCAAATGTCAATTATGGATGAGATTGGCGCAACGAAGCATGGGATGATTTTAGGTCATTACTCTGGAATTAAATGGCGATGGAACCGCCGAAACCAGTGGATGCAACAATGAACACTTCACGGAATGAGTAATATGGCTATGGATCAATACCTATAAATACCATTTTTAGGGGGATGAACAGCCATAAATCCCAGCTATTTTGATGTGAACTACAGGGGTGCAAGGTTTTGACCCATCCCCCATATAAATCATTATAGCCATTGTGGGTCCCAAAATCAATCCCAACATTTCATGAGAAATGTCGGCTGCGAAGCCATGCCGCAGTGACTCCCTCCTAGCGGACATCGTAGTGATACTGGTCCCCCAAACGATGGAAGCGCAGAATTCCATGAGCATTTTGCCTAGTTGGATGTGCATCCTAGGTGGTATTACAAATGGGATATTTATGTGACATATGTGTTTTTTTTCTTAGCGTCTTAGCAACTTTGGATGCACATACAAGTTGTGACAAAAGAGAAACATATTCTCATGTGGTTGTCGTAACATTGCGGATCCATGTAATTTTACCCCACCATCATTGTGGCCCACATTGGCATTCTCACTGGAGATATAGCCATTGCCACCGAGACATTGCCTGGACTAGTTGCATTTTCGTTGCCACTTGAGGATGATTGCATCATGATATGGTATTATACGATATGCAATTGCTTGTATTCCGAGATGGGAACCTTCAAGCATTTCAAAACTGGGGATATGATCATATATATATATTATATAGATATGATGTATGTAATATAACTTGCAAAACAACTATTATACACTTATTAGTTACACAAATGAGATTATCGTGAACAACCTATTGGGGACGACAGCTTCACTCTTCATGTCGCGGACTGTTCACTTGGACTAAGGGGCCACCTCGCAACCATGGCGGCACAGTCGCTTAGGGTGCGCTGTCGGGCGTGGAAGTTGTGCTGTGTGCTGTCGGGCGTTGGATATCAAGAGCGGTTCATGGGATACATACCGAGTAAAAACATGCAAAAAACTATTCATACAGCTATTTTCTACAGATGTATTTTACATATATTGTTATTAGCTACTTTACAGCTCAGTGGGATGCACATCCTTTTGTAGGTGTCAAGTCATCAAGCTTTTCACGCAACAAAATATCATCGGGGGGCCTTGCCATCTCCGGTATCTCTGGCGGGGCAGGATACGATCAAAGAAAAGATCGCGACGGCTTTGAAGGTGCGGAAAACTGATGGAGAAACTGGTGGGACCAATGGGAGATTGGACTGGTCAAACATGGCTACTGTAATTTTAGTAGTAAACTAATGTTACTGTTACTGTAACCACTAAGAAAAATGTCATAGTAGTAAAGATTTACTAAAACAGTAGTTACCATGTATACTGTTATACTGTAACTTTTTGTAGTTAACATTATGTCATAGTGGTGAGTTAGGGATGTGGGTACCCAGTAAATTAGTAGAATGATATGGAAGCCAATGGGGAAATCCAAGGACAATGTCTATGTGAATTGTTCGAACAGTATGCGTCCAAGAAACGAGTATGGGTCAATTTTTAAACCTACAGGAAAATGACAATTTGTTTAACCATGTTTAATCCCAACATTGACAACTGTGGCGGTTCATTGGTAATTATACAGTATTGCTGTATATTGCCGTTAGATACCGTCCAGTAGGCAAACCTGGAAAATGGTAAATCCCCGACCCCTACGAATGCTGGCCTTTCCTGTGTATGCATAAAATATTATACGTATATATGAAATACAATATTATATATAATATTATAGACTATTATATAATAGTATTATATAATATTATATGATATTGTATGATATTATATATTTTATGATATTAATATGATATTATATGGTATTAATATGATATCATATGACATGATATGGTATTATATGATATCATATGATATAATATGGTATAATATGACATTATATGGTATCATATGATATTATATGATATTATATGATATTATATGATATTATATGATATTATATGGTATTATATGATGTTATATCATATTATATGATATTATATGGTATTATATGGTATTATATGATATTATATGATGTTATATGATGTTATATGATATTATATGATATTATATGATATTATATGATATTGAGTATATATATATATATATACCAATGTAGATAAATAGATATGCATAGTTTTACATAGTGGGCATAGATTTATCATGATCCAATTCTCAGCTTGGTTCCTATGGAAACACCTCGCAGGAGAACTTGAAGATGGATGAACGGGAGTTCACCAACCCCTGGAGCACGCAGGATTCCGTCACCAGAGTTTCAAGCTGGAAAACCATCCAAAGATTGAGTCATTTAACTACAGTCAAAGCCATTTACCAGTGATTTATATATATATATATATATTTGTATGGTCATAAATTGGCTTATCATTCCACAAATGGGGTGACTTACTGACGTATAACTGGTATTTCGGGCCAGAACTGTACAGCAACCATCCAAAAAAGATTTGGTATAGTAATCAAGCACCCTTGCACGAATTTATTAACCATTCAAAAGATTGTGTCATTTAATAACATATCAACCATTTTTAACTAGGATGGCCATATCATTTAAGAACATATCATACATTATATGATATTGTATGATATTATATGATATTATATGGTATGATATCCATATTACATGGATGCCATGGCTCTTTTTGTATCTTTTTGTGGCCTTTTGGGCGAGGACAAGGCGTCGGTTCTCCAAGAGTCCCGGTGCTTCAGCGATGCGCCCATCGATTCGGTGAAGCCGCCGGGCTCGGTGGCGATGCGATGGTTTTTTGATTTTTGGGCACTCCGATGGACTGATCTCGCTCTTTCTATCATCTTGTATGTACATATTATTTGTGTATATTTGCGTATATATATATATATGTATATGTATATACATATATATATACATATTATGTATATATATATATATATATTTATGTATATATACATAGGCCATAAGCATACGAATACGCACCAAGATGTAGCCAGACGCCATCAATATGTGGAGATATCAGGCTGCCTATTTTATCATTTTTCATCGTTCGTTCCAATTTTCCTCGTTCCGAGGTGCCTGAACTTGCTGACGCGGATCATCTACTTGATACAGCCGCTTGGTCAAAGTAAAACCCAAGCGGGATCCAACCCGGCCTCACTGGATCCATCTGACGACTACGACTAAGGCAAGGCGAAAAGTTCACAGCGCAGGAGAGCGTCTGAGCTTAGCAATGGATAATGATATCAATGATATCTCATGCCCATGACCATCCATATCTTTTATCATATCTATTTAGTCTATTTAATCCATATCTATATCATTTTATATCATTCTATATCATTCTATATCTATGTGATCATGCTATATCTAGATTTTTGGAGCTGGATGGACTTCCCACTTGGCAATTCAGCAGTAAAGTTAGATCCAGGTGGGGCAAAAATGGCATCTGAGAGCTCGGAGTGTCGGCCATCCAATCGGAATTCGCCTTTTCTAATTCCCTTGGAATTCGCCAGTTGGTTGAGGAATTTTGGGGCAACGGTTGGGAGACTGACCAGGTTCACTGGGTGAAGACCCTCCGGGCCATGGGATCGCTGTTTCAGGAGCTGACGAATCTCTTTTTTGGAGTGACCAAACTCTTTCAGGTGCAAAAATCGACGGTCGCCATGTTGATGTTCCGTTGGGTTTTCTCCCGATTGAAGAGTAAAATCCAACTAAGATAGTGACAGAATTGACTTTTGTATGACTTTTTTGATCGTTTTTGAAGTTGCTCTAGGGATTGATCCCATTGATTTCTGCAAAAAGATAAGCGTGAAACGCGTAGGCTCAATGCACACGGCTGAGAAGAATGGTGTACCTTGTGATCAAGGAACTGGAGCCTTCGGAAACGGAGGCGGTGATGCGAGTTGCTGCGAGTTGGGGATACCCCCAAAATTTATGGTTGGTTCATTTCATTAAAAAACACCCAATCTAAAATGGATGAAAACTGGGGGTAGCCCTAAATGAAAGGAAACCTTCATAGGTAAGTCAACGTTATCACCGGCTGTAATACTTAAATCATTTTAAATCTATATGGTCCAGTCTTTCCATCCGATCACCGGCATGGAAACTCCAAATGAGGAGTGGTCTGGCGGATGTGCCTGAGGTCAATCTAGGTCGATTTTTTCCATGCCTTCCGGTCCTCCGAATGATTCCATCTTCAATCATCGCCCTGTGGGAAGGTCTTCATTTGCATGTCTTGCCTCATCAAAGACATGAATAGCCGCTGGGGCGTTAAAATGCGGGCCGGAGTTGCAAGGGGTGGACCAACCTTTCCAGAAATCCCACCATGTCTGGGGAAGAGGAAAAGAATGATATCCAATTGCCATGCTCTTGTTGATGACTGTAGCCCTCAGCCTCTTCCAGATTTTGAGACCCCTGAAAGGTGATGTTTGGCAATTGCCAGGGGAGAATTGGTGATATTCTGCTTCAAGGATCCAGGTGAACCTTCCTCAAACATCGATTTGGGAAAGTTTGATACAGATCTACCCTCTGGTAATTTAACATAACTATGGAAAATCACCATGCTTTTCATGGGAAAACTCACTATTTCTATGGCCATTTTCAATGGCTATGTTTGACATAACCAGAGGGTAACAGGATATCATGGGATTCCGATCCTGGAGCCGAGGCAAGAACGATTGCTTCCGAGCCAACTCCATCCGGGTTCTTAGCCGCGTTTTGGATCCAGCCACTTGGTGGAGTTCAGGGGGAAGCAATGAAGAAATTGCTTCATTTTGATTGAGATTCTCTGGCAAATTGACCACTTGATACTTATTTTAAATGGGATTGAAATGATCACCAAATGGATTTTTTCAGATTTGACATACTTCTAAATGGCTAATTGAAATCGTCACCAAATCAGAAATGACATGGTTTACCCAGTTTACCCTGCTCTATTCTCGGAGATTTTACAACACACCAAGGCCATGGCTGCGCAAATCGACAGATACCTCAAGACAGCAATTGAGCCTTGGCTGAACCATGGGGATGCGACCCATGATTTGCCCGAGGGAATACCCAGCATGCTGCGTCTCCCAAAGTTAGGGGCTGATGAAATCTATTGTAAATCTAGCTGGTTAGTCTACTTTATTTTCATGATATTACTAGCTGGGACCAGCAGTTAGAATATGAAAGTTGGGGATTTATCGAAGTGTATGATTCTATTATAATTTGTTTTTTTTTTCAATGATCATATCCTCGTGAGATCCTTGTCATATTGGCACAGCATTGCGTCGCTGCAAGGTCGACAAGAACCCCTTCGTGTCGTCATCGGCGTTGGTCTGTGGAATGACCTTGCCACTGGGGCCGCAGTGGGCAGGATGTACAGTACATGATTGTGGACCTACTTGGGAATGCAGTTGGGGTTATGAGATATATTTGCTATAACGGTATAACTAGGGTAATAACATGTAATAACCTCCATAAGATGAGCTTTTAGCCTGGCAACTATGTTTCAGTGAGTTTTTCGCCCAAGATATCACATTCAGAGTTCGGTTTCTGATGCTAACCATACACACACACATATATATATATGTATATATATATATCATAATATATATATATATAATCAATATTATATCTCCAATTTCTGTGAGGATTTTCGTTACAATATATCTATCAAAAGTATATCAAATATATCCATCAAATAGATTCAAATAGATCATATGTATCCATCGATGGCAAATCTCACCCGATTTCTGCTGCCGATGTTTCGGAGGCACGCCACTGTGCCGGATGTCGTGAAGCGCTGGGTCAATGAGATCCAGGAGATGGGGCTTACAGATGGATCATGTGCTCATGTGGTAAAGCCAATTATATAACATTATGATGTATATATATATATTATGATATATATTATGATATATATTATGATATATATTATGATATATATTATATAACCATCTCCAAGTCATCAGCATTTTGATGTTTGCCAGTCCTGGTGGTTAGTATAGTTGAATGACTTTCAGGAAAAACATTTTGATGTGTTCTAGAAAGCCTCCAGTCCTGGCAGTTGAATGACTTTCAGTCAATCGATGTCGGTGAACGACCCTGATGCAGGAGACGGTGAACTCCAAGCATAGCATGGCCGGATTTCCCAGTCAGTGAGGGATTCAATTCTTGGGCTCACCCCTTTGTCTTCGTCATAAGCACTTCCCGGTGACGTTGACGGCTGCCGTTTTCCCAGCTGCGTCAGGTGCAGTTTCATGCGCTGGCGCTGCTGTACGAGTTGAAGAAAGGCGATCGCCTGGCGCTGCACAAAGTTGTGACCTCCATGGCCAGGAACAGCCTCAAAAGTCCCATGGCCGAGTGCCTCTTGGTGAGTCCCTTGGACCAAATGGACCACTTGGATGGCTTGGACCACTTGGATGGTTGAGTTAGTTATCATCCAGTAATAACCCAGTAATAACCCAGTAATAACCAGGTTTTTTTCGGCATCATCCAGTAACCCAGTCCCTGGGATTCTCCGATACGCACCGCATCGCACCGCTTGGGTTGGGCCGCCCCAAGCTACTGAGGATACGCCACACAGACGTTGATGTCGGAGCGTGATGCCACGGTGGAGAGGACCCTGATGTCCTACCTGGTTCCATGGCAGCAAGTGATGCTGAAGGGGATGATGTTCGGGAGATGGACAAGGTATGAAAAGGTCCCAAAATAGTTTTATAATGTTATATATCATATCTACTTCCATCACTACTATTCTTATGGCCAGCACTTGTGCTATGCCCCAAAGTCTTTCGGGACGATTATTGTCAGAACCCTCCTCATTTTTGGTGACCCTTACAGTACTTTGTGTCTTTCTAGCATTTGAGTATCTAATAACTAGATGGCTCTGGCGTTGATGACCCTCTGCAGTGAATCTGCTGTCCCCCAAAGCTGGTTTTCGTCACTTTTGACATAAACCCTTGAAAAACCCAGAACAACTCAGATAAAACCTCAATTAACCCTAAATGAACCCAAAAGAAACCCTGAAAAACCTATGAAAGTGTATATAGTGAAGTACCTGTGGGGCGTAGCGCACGTGCTGAAGGTATTCTTACTGGTTACGTCACAACCCCCCCCAGTATTGTTGTTGATTCCCAATTATTGTTGCATTTGCCCCAGCAACTGAGGACAGTTGCCTCCGTCACAAGAGTGAAATGGTCACGTACGAGGCCTTTCTTCATCTTTTTTTGCCGATTTTGATGCCGAAACTCGCATTTTTCGGGTTGAACCATTGAAGCATTGAACCATCGGCCAGGCAGCGCGGGCGTTTTGCCAGCTGGCAGCTCTGGATACTGAGGGCGCCAGTGGTCATACTGTGCTGGGCAACTTGGAGAAATGGAGAAACTGTCAATGGTCATAGCCTGACCGCAGAATGATCATCATTTTCAGCCCCATTCCGACCCGGTTTAAAGCAAGATAGGGATAGAAGCAACAGAACCGAAGGTGACAGTTTTCGATGTCGGAATTGAAGCATCCAAAAGGGGTTTCAGCACGCATGATGCTGATTTCACCAGAATTTTGGAGGCGGAAGAGAGTACTCACCATTTCATGGGGGATGCAGCAAAGGCAGCGATGTAGCTCAAGACATGAACAGAAATGATGCTTCAGTTTGTGGTTCTCCTACTTGGTATTGATGGTCATGACAATCATCATCGACATTCACATCATTTTCCCTCTCAACATGGTCATTTTGAGGTATATATACATATACTGTATATCCCATTTCGATCACACCCAAAGATCAAAATGTTGGTGACATATTATCATATAAAATATTGCACAGCATATTTATCTCCATATGATATATGATATATATCCATATATATATATATATGTATGTATCTATCCCCATAAGATAAAGATAAAAACAATTTTCACCACACTATCTCCACAGATCTTTGAGGCTACGACATGACCCACGCCACTACCATCCTGCAAATCTTCTTGACGTCCCCCAAACCGGTGGTGCGTTTTGGTGCCATCCGCACCCTCAACACGTGCCGTGGCTACATCCGTGGCATCTTTTGCCGATGGATTCACAAAACACATAGAATGATATGAGGATAGCCATTCACAATGTGGGCCTAGTTATGATAGTTATGTTTGTTGCTTTATAAAGCCCATGAATACTATATTTAGATATCTAGTTCGATAATGTTCGATATATTATGATAACTAATGGGTTTTACCAGACATATCTTATGAATTCTTATGATATATCTACCATAAAACAATATGTGGGACCGCTTCAGATCCGATGAGGTTGGCACAGACCAGGCCGCAGACTGCATCGAGGTGCGCTGCGGAGTGGGTGACGATGACACTGTGCAAGCTCAGCATTTTTCGATGAGGGAATATTCCAATGGGATTTTCTGGGAGATTTTCAAGGAATAGGATTTTCAGTTTTTTTTTTTTGAATTTCTTTGGGATTTCACAATTACAGCATGATTTTCATCATCATCCATGGACAGCATCGCCGTAAATATGGCGGATTTTCCAGCCATGTTTGGTGATGTCACCACTAACCAGCCATGTTTGGTGATAACTTGTGGGGATAAACAGTAATTACTGGTAGATTTCACCACTGGAATCAGCAGTTTCTTCTTGGGGAAATCACCATAGATGTCATCCCCAAGGTGCAACTGCGACATGGAGCCGTTGCTGTCGGACCAGAACCGCAACACCGCCACGTTGGCGCTCACCACGCTGCTGAAGACAGGCGAAGTTCGAGGGATGGCGGCAATGGGTATCTCTGAATAAGACATATGAGCTATGAACATGTGGCTTAGGTTGATATATGGGATATATCTACACATATATAACTGTAGATTGTATATTGTATTTTGATATTATATAACTGTAATATATATATATATACACATACATGATATACCATGAACGGTCACGAATGTCTTACCATCAATGGGATGAGAACCATCTCCGACTTCACGTCTTTTATTGGATTTACCACATTATAAGCCAGTGGTGCGGGTATTCTCATATCTATACAAGCCGGAAAAAGTGATCTAGGTTCCAACACCACACTAGACCAGTTGCAATGCATTATATAGGCTACATATAGTCTTGGCTTGATCCATCAACAGTGGTGGTACAGCCAATGAGCATGAATAATGAGCGGTTCATAGCGGTGGATATAAATTGCTATCACCCATACAAAAAATAGAGGCACCTGTGTATGAACCAAAAGTGAACCATGATGACAGATCCAACATATCCCAGCTATGCTTTTTGGTCCGAACGCGGCTCCGAACGCTTCGCAACGCGCCATTTTGGGATTTTGGGGGAAATCCTTGTGCCACAGGTCATGAGTCGAATGTGGAGAGATTGGTGAAGCAAATCTCTTCCTTCATGTCGGTCACGTGTCGTTGGATCTGCGGTGATGTCCGGTGATGGAACATTTTTTGAGATGAACCCGCAATTAGTGACACAGTGGTGGTGCGCTGTCCCATTTGAACATCCAACCATCCCCAAACCAGAATCACAAAATAACGACACCAGCAACGTCTATCTTTTGGTGATGTGTTTAGAATCAGTATCCTACCTAGTTCATGGGACATTTCCCAACCTCAACGTGACACAATAAACTTGTGGGTCAGTGGGTGGACCAGTCATTTGAGTATATGTCGAAAGTATCTAAGCCCTGCAGAATGAATGTTTGAATACCCAAATCACCATCTTTATAGGTGGTATGGTTACCATTTCCAAATGGGTGGTCTATGGCATTGTTTTACCCACAGCGTGTACATGTGCTAAGTGTTGGAGATGGTGTTCACTGCTGAGGACATCACGGAAGTCTTCAAAGTGGAGGCCTGAAGTCTGGCTGAACATCACTGATATCCGATTTATCCACACTGGCGAAACATCAACAAACACCAATAAACATCAATAAACACCAGATTTGAATGAACACTTAGCCATTGTGAATGTTTATTGATGTTCACTGATGTCCATCAATAAACATCAATAAACATCAATGGGTGAAAACTGGGTCAAAAACCTAAGACCGTAAGCGCATTCTTCGATAGACAGAAAGAAACCGTTGATCTTCCAGTTAGCAGTGCTCTCCCACAGGTGGTGAGGGCTGTCAAGGGCCTCTGCTTGTTATATCCTGGGAAGTACAAGGCGATGATGCCTCGGGGGGTTGGACAGGCACGGACATGTCTGAAGTTTTTGACCGCAAAAATCAAGGAATCTACCAAAAAAAAAGCAAAATTCCCATTTTTGGATATCTACTGGAAGATTGCCGTTGTGGTTGGTACCACCATATTTTATCATTCTGCTGACACCCCGTGGATGATTTCCTGCTGAGGTTATATCATGTTTCAGTATGTATGTATACATATATATATATATACATATTTATAAATGTGCTATATAATATCAAGCACGATCTAACAAGACATACTATAGACATAATGGAGGTTTCCTAAAATCGGGCTACCCCAAATCACCTAAGTCATTCGACGATGTTAGTATTGAAACCCATGGTTAATCATGAAACCAATATTACGTAATATTACCAGGTATATTACCATAATATGTTATAACTAAACCATAGGTTATATCTAGTTTATATTCATAGAATTGGATTATGGGAAAATTTACAGGAAAGCCCTATATTTGATGGTAAAAACCATGGTTTCCTGTAGATTTTCCCTTAAACCAATCCAGTGATATATCCCTTAATCTTCTAAACGGCTAAACCACAGCTTTTCTACCTGAGCCGCTCCAACCTGCGGCTCCAGGTGCTGATGTCCTTCCTGTCGTCCAACCTGCGTGAAGATGGCACCGCTGAGATCAAAAAGGACCGGACCCTCTTTCGGGAAAAGATCAGGGAGGGCCGAATCGGAATCATTTCCATTTTTGGGTGTATTCAAGTTACTATTATGATTATTATTATGATTACTATCATTGCTTTATCATTGCTTTATCATTGCTTTATCATTGCTTTATCATTGCTTTATCATTGCTTTATCATTGCTTTATCATTGCTTTATCATTGCTTTATCATTGCTTTTATAAGCATATTAAAATTGCATATTTTATGTGCTTTTTATGAGTATTTTGATTAAAAAAACACATCATTTTTCTTCGATCTGTGCCATTCTGTTCCGATGCGGATCCAGTGAGGTGTATCCAAAATTGGAGTCACCATAGAAACCTTGGGAAAATCACAAAGGAAGAAAGGACACCATGGGACACCAACATGGTTTTTCTATGGTGAATATGGTTAAGAACTTGGTAAAATCCGAACCCGAAGCCCTGCAGTTGTTTTTGGCGCCTTTTTTTCAAATCCAAGCTGCGGCAGGACCTGGTGGATGCCTTGATCTTGATCATCTCCCAGGCAGAAAGTCATGTTTTTGCGAAAATCACGGCAGTTAGAAGAAACAACCGAACTGTGTAGAAATCAATATTATATGGAAAAGCCAACAATAAACCAACTATATGGTGTTTATATATGCACATATATATATATAGATAGTATTGTACAAATATACCGAACTATGTATAGCATATATATATATATATATGTGGTAAAGCCAACAATAAACCACCCCTACTATAATATTGTTGGGTTTATGATTGGCTTTACCACATGATGTGATAAGTACCATGTGCAGAATCATTTCAATACCTGTATAGATGTTGTTTTGCCTGTGGTGCATCGATACTGAAGTGCTTCGTAAATCACCAAGGAACTCATGGGGGAATTTCTCCACTGCCAGTTGAGAATCTCAGAGGAGTACAAATCATATGAATGATGCAACAATAACGGGCGTGAGTCAACTTCACATATGAAGAACAAGCCCTGAAATTGCCCTAAACATGTCCGAACATAGCACTGGAACATGGTGAAGCATAGTGAACCCTGGTGATGTCTACCGCTGTTCATCATTTCATCATTTCACTGTCAGGTGCCAGCAGCCAGAGAGGTGGGTTTGCTTCACCTTTGCGAGTTCATTGAGGTGGGATTTCAGCCGAACAATGGCTTTTGGTGACAGAAGATGGTCCGTAGAATGGCCGAACCAACTTAAAGTGGAATATGAAATGATATGAATTATAAAGTGCAAAGAGAAAGGAGATTTATGATATTTTAAGTCTCTAAGTCGGACATCTGGAGGGAGATTCACCCTTTTGTTGAGAAAATGACCATACATTTAAGTGTCATTTAAGTGACTTTCCAGCAGCAGGTGACTTCCCAGCTTTTTCGCTGGGGCTTTGTATTCCTCACAACTGGTGTTTTTTGAAAGGAAACCCACCTGACGTGGCGTGAAATTACAACTTTTTCAGTGGATTTCATCATCTTTTTCGTTTTAGGAACGTTTGGCAAAAACAAGATTTTTGACTCACCAGACTATTCAAAGTAATAGAGTATCCCAAAAATGGTAGATTTCCATTGGTTTATCTATGAAAAATGGTGGATTTCCATTTCAGAAACCAAACCTGACCGAAAAAATCGCCAGGACTGTGAGTATCCCAACCTCTGCACGCGCATCTTGGGATTTCTGGGTGAGGAGGCGGCCGTTTTTTGCTGGAGTTCCATCTTTCGCACGTTGAACATGCCTTTTTTTGTTGGGTAAACCCCAATTTTTTGTTGGCAAACGCAATTTTTTGTTGGGTAAACCCCAATTTTCTGGTTGGTAAACTTCCCATTCTTCGTGTATTCAGAGTGGACTTCGGGTGACGGCTTGCAGCACAGGTGCCGGGCACATCGCATCCTGCCAAGTACATTCGTTTCATCTACAACAGATCCAGGGCTGCGCCCAGCGGCTGGTTGGTGAAGTTGTAGCATCTACAAGGTGAGCCCCCTATGTAGATCGCTAAGTTGACTTATGACTAGATTAACTTCGTATTATGATATATTCATATATAATACATATTATTGTTATAATATGTTATAATCATCTACAGTTGAAAACGGTTTCTGGTAGATAGATGTCTAGAATTATCTATAGTTAACTACGATTAATGGTAGATACATCTATAGTTCAGTGGTACCTGAAGCATCCTGAAGCTGAAAAAACCTGCAACTGACCTCCGAACCCAGGACTCATTCTGGAGAACGCCTTGGTCCGGGCCGCTGCAGTGGATGCCTTGTCCAAGATTGCCATGCAGCTCGGCGGCATGTTGCGTGAAACATGGAGACATGATGACTGGTTGGTGGTTTGGAACATGAATGGATTATTTTTCCCATTTTCCCATCATATTGGGGTCATGGAAAATCATCCCAACTGACCAAGTCCATCATTTTTCAGAGGGGTAGGGCGAAAAACCACCAACCAGATGAGATTCATGGGGCTTTCCATAGTCATGGGGGATCCCCGAGCTCGCTTGAGGGTTGATTAGCTAGTCACGTTTTTTAGGAAACCTCCAAAGAAACCCTGGGGTAACATAGATGTTGAAAATCATCGATGTGAATAGCTAATTTATCTATAAATGAGCCATTTTCCACATCTATGTTGGTTTAGTAATGGGGATATAGAAAAAGCATCAATGACCCATATATCATGAACAAACATCAATAACACACACATATATATATGGCCCAGTATATAATATATATATATATTCATACAATGAAATGACCATCAATAACACATATATAGTGAGTCTAATTGGTCCAATCAATATGGTGTTGATGATTATATGGGCTATACACCTGATATATTGGGGATTATCATCATCCATTATGGGATATCCTATCAGCACACCAGTATGAAGGGACGACACATTGTTTGTGAAACGTCGGGATGGCAAATAAATCGATGGATCAAATCATCCCCATAAATTGAGTTAATGCGGGGGGAAAAACCTCTACTAATATTTCATGTTTTTTGTATTCTAAGGGTATCGTAGATCTCTTTTCTCTACTATTTTTGCTTGGGGATTCATAGAGGGGTGCAGCCAGTGGGGTATAGTGACGAAATCCTTACAGTGGTTCATAATCCATCCATTCTTGGGGTAAACTTGTAAACATCCCATGGAAAGTAGGTTATTTGATGTTATTTGCCATACACCAAGTGGCTTGAAGATTGCACTGGGATTCTGAGTCACTGAACCAGGAATCCTATGGGTTGGTACAATCCCAAAGAGTTTGGGGGTCCAGACCATTTCTGGAATTTCCAACTTTCGCAGGTATTTTTCTGGCGCTTTGATCGTTGTTGGAGGTAGAACCTCAGCATCGCATGATGGTATCCACCATATTTCCAGGCTATATCCAGGCTATTGAGTGGTGGTTGAAACCACACTATTTCACAGAATAAGATGTTACTCTGGTAGACATTGCGCAGGCTGGGAATTGCCCTATGAATAGGTCGATGATGAGGATATCCATTGGTCATCTCACCATTTCTGGTTTCAGTGGGCTGAGGAAATGCGCCAACCTGCGAAAGGATGTCCTTCTCCTGCTGCAGCGCCATGGCCAAGTTTGGGCGCTGACATCCGGCTGTTGGGAGATTTAACGCATGGACCCGACTCATGGCACAGCTGTTGAAACTTGGAAACAACTCGAAATGAATGTGGTAGCCCCGATTTTGGGGATGCGTTACTATAGGGTTTACCATGGTTTACCATGGTTTACCATATTCATCAATTTTAATTACAAGACTATATAATCAGCAAATTTATTCGTGATTTTTGGACCCTCCTTGCGCCTTCAACTGTTCCAAGATCCGTCCCCCCGGTGTCGCTGGTGTAGCGTTCAGGTTCGGCGCCAATGACAACGACGACGAGGTTCGAGATCGCATCAACCTCTACAGCAGCTTGGGCTGACAGCTCTCCCCCCTCGGGTTCCGCAGTCGTAACACGTCACCCACTGATGGAGGTTAGTTCACATAGTACGAAAATGTCGAAACTCCAACAGTCAATGCTAGCAGACTCCCACCCGCCGGGATGTACATCTCAAGTGGACCCCTGAGCCTGGAACTGAGGCACCGTCCTGCAACAGTGTGTGGACGATAATGAGGCAGGGAACTTCCAGGTCGAAAGTGGGAAACCAAACAAAAATCCACCAGTGTTTTTCCCGTTGGAAGAGCTGCAAAAGATCACCTTCAAAAAAAGGGTATCCATTACTTGATCCTCTCCACGCAACATATGCAAAAGGGAAGACATGCCCCCAAATTTGTCAGACTAGTGTCATATATATATGTATCTATATCTATCTATATCTATATCTATATTTATATCTATGTCAATATCAATATCTATATCTATATATCTATCTATATATTTATATTATTTATCTTTTTATTTATCTTTTTATCTATCTTTTTATCTATCTTTTTATCTATCTTTTTATCTATATTTTAATCTATCTTTTAATCTATCTTTTAATCTATCTTTTAATCTATCTTTTAATCTATCTTTTAATCTATCTTTTAATCTATCTTTTAATCTATCTTTTAATCTATCTTTTAATCTATCTTT
>Ga0126342_10003004_pt1 | contig 27305 bp, 23 predicted proteins | sample Cyp1metagenome_FD_92528 | JGI IMG/M metagenome (GOLD analysis project Ga0126342, IMG submission 92528) | Coral microbial communities from Lord Howe Island, Old Settlement Bay, Australia - Cyphastrea 1 metagenome | ecosystem: Host-associated > Invertebrates > Cnidaria > Coral ... | reverse complement strand
TGCAAATATTCACATGCAGAAGCACAAATATCTTGAGCTAACCACACAAGATATATAAATATATAGCATAATGATACACACACACATATACACGTGTTCCTGACAAATACGGAGGTGGAGGGAGGGATGCATGGTTTGCACATCAACTGTTCAACAGATCACCAGTCGACCACTCAGTGTAAAATACGTATATATACATATATATTTATTTATTTAAATAACATCAACAAACAGAACAGGTTTACCCAGAAAGAAAACGTAGATCAACAATGAACATGTAACAATACTACTACCAAGATACATCGTCTGGTAATTTAAGAGTTTGCTGTGAAATGATCGGAGGGTACACCGTACACCCATTGTTATCCCATGATATCCCAATGATATCGCTGTAAATCCACATAGCATCCCTAGTAAACGTTTACAAAAAGCTATTGAACATGGCCATAGAAATAGTGAGTTTTCCGATGAAAAATGGTGATTTTCCATAGTTATGTTAATTTACGAGAGGGTAGCATCCCTAATAAATCTGGATGAAATGTAACAATTCACCAACCTGAATACATAGCTGAAACTCAAGGCCATTTGGGGATGATTCCAGTGACTTCGCGACGTCACTAGGTCATTCGAATCTATCCAGAGAAATCCATCATCCAATATCATCCAATTATTGGTTAGATATTATTCTATGATGTTGTCATAGGATGTTATAAGATGTTGTAATATGTTATAATATGTTATAATTATATCATAATTATATCCAAGACTTAGCCCCACTCTATCCATCTCTATCCCATGAATTACAGGACAAATCCCAGTTCGCCGTCCTCAAAGGCTTTGAAATCCTTCGCACTCCAGCTATCGTTGGGAAGTTCCTGACGTCAAGATTCTGACATTGGCAGTGGCAAAGTATGTTTAACTTACCTATCCATTTTTCTGGCGTTTGATGATTTTGAAAACTTGGACTACTTACCTCATCTTACCTCTGCATCTTTAGTTTTTCACTGTTTTGATTTAGACTTTTATGATCTGTTGTTGCGCAGTGGAAGGCTCTGAGCTCTACTCTCTTCACCTTCGGGTTTCATCCCGGACATCATGACTGGCGAAGGGCATGACTGGTTACACCCCAGTTATGTATAGTTATGTATAATATGGGCTATAATATGATTATTAGCCAGTCGTTATTATATAGTTAATCAATGTTAATCATATAATATGATACTTGTCATGCACCATTATACCCCTGGTCATATGTGGCTTATCCCCTGACGTAGCATATCAGTTCGATGTGCAAGACCCACCAGACGTGGACCGTAGTCAAACACCGTCGTGGAGGTTTGCCCACCCTCAAATCATCGATGTAGGGTCTATAAGAAAACTGGCTGGAAAGCAGGTAACTTTTAAGTCGTTCTTGAGTGGGATGTCAGTTTAAACTTCATTATTATTCGTTTGTGGTAACAGAATAATCCATTGACCTACCAAACACTTCTATACCATTACTCCGTGAAACAGCTGTGGTGTAGGCAACAGCTGTGGATTCTAACAAGCCGACATGAATCGTACCCAGATATGGGTGTCCCAGTTGATGAACCAAGCAGCTCCTTACACGGAAGGGACCCAGCTAATCAACTCCCAGCACAAGCCACGTAAAGTTGTAACCGTATCTGTAGCTATCTCTGGTAGAGGTCCATTGTTCTTGCGGCTGTGGTTGGTTCAAAGAGGTCTGAACCCGCGCCAGCCTCTGAGTTTCAGAGGCAGGCAAGGAAAGTATTTGAGAAGTGACGTACACGACTTGAGAAGTGAACAAACTCTGATTTGTTGGAAGTAGCTTTGACTGTAGGCATTTTTTACGAGTAACGAACTTAATGAACTCTCTGAAAAGCGAAGCGCACGCGGTAGAAATGTACTTGAGCAGTAGAAACGTATTTGCTATGCAACTGCCTGTTGCCTATTCTCTCGGGTCTCAACTGGCCACTTGTGGAAAGGATGGGCCAAAAGATCTCCATATCGTTGAATGATGCTTCACAGCCGTCATAGCCGCTTGCAAACCATTCCCCACCCCAACCATTCCCCAACCATTCCCCAACCAGCGACCATTGTGGCTTCCCAAATGCTACATCGGGATGGACGGGATGGATCAAAAACCATCAAAAACCTATGAAATATCAGTTTTGGGAATATATTCAGATCCATTTCCCAACGAATGCCTTTGTCTGTCTGATTTAACATGATTTGAACCATTCAGCCCACCATAACACGGTGCATCTTAGATACCTGCCAAAAAATCTATACATATCATTACATATCTGTGCTGATAGCTGTGCATATTTCCACATTCCATATTTTACATTATTTTACGATATTTTACCATATTTTACGATGTTTTACATTATTTTACGATATTTTTACAATGTTTTACCATATTTTAAAATATGTTATATACATTGCTTTACCATATTTTTTACACCATTTTACAATATTTTAGCATATGTTTACCATATGTTTACTATATTGTTGCCATATGTTCACCATATTTTAACACATTTTACAATGTTTTACCATATATTTACAATCTTTTTTACCACATGTTACACTATTTTAGCATATTTTTACCATATGTCAACCATATTTTTACCATATTTCTACCACATGTTACGATATTAAAGCACAACAGTTGGTATCTCACCAGTCGTTTGACCCACCATCTCCAACGCTCCGACCTTGGAGTCAACGTGTTGACCCTGCCCATCGCCTTGCCTCCCACTTCGGCCCCATCAATTTGGACCATCCCAGGTACAGGATGGGGCCCCCGGAAACGAGCGATAGCGTTCAGTTGAGATATGGCTGTGGCTGAATTCTATCGTTTATGATGTTTATGGTAGATAGAACGAACTAGATAACTATACTTTTCATGGGGGTTATGAACCAACTTATAACTGGGGGGCCCATCCTGTAGGACCAAAACGGCCCAAAAAAAAGCAGGAATTGAAACCACCCAGATGATGGATGAATGATAAACTATGATAAACTGATATATTAAACGCAGAAAATCTCACAGAGTCCTCTGCGTTGGGTGAATGGTGGTGAATCAACTGAACCATGTCATCTGCCCTTGAAGTCCTTTCTGGGATGCATGTGCCCCGTGCAACACCAACTCCACGATTTTTGAGACTCAACTCTATATATATATATAAACAAACAAATGAATAAATACACAAATAAATAGATGAATAAATTAATGAATATATATATATGTTTATATTGGTTGGTGGGCACATAATAAGACCCAACCGTCCGAACCGATCTCAATCATTGTAGATACCGTCAAAGTGTTTGGATAGAAACAAGTTCTGCCTGTAGAGCGTCAGAAAGGGAGGTTCCAAATACTGCCTGCAGGGAGTGGCTGGAACTGGAAATGGCGAGTCCAGCTGTGGTCTACACGAGGCCTTGAAACACCACACTTTTCACATGATCCATGCGGGTGATGATCGAAAAATTAGCCCAAGAATGGATGCGTAAAATCGTCAAATTCCATGGTTGAGGGAGGGCCAAGGGATATAAATTGGGCAGAGCATTGAGGGAGGGCCAAGGGATATAAATCAATGGATTTGTTTAAGGGAAAAATTACAGGCACCCCCACCATTTTGTGGGAAAAACCATGGCTTCCTGTGATTTTCCTCTAATCCAATCCATTGAATTAACGCACTTCCCAAACGGGGTCAGTATCGTCTCTGAATAATTCAAGATCAATCGACGCGATCCACTATTGCTATATACCGCAATCTTACGGCCCTCAATCATTGTTTAGAGACAATGCTTTGTAATCTTTATAAAAACAATGTACAAAGCATGTTTAGAAAACCATGGTTTTATATCTTCCGGTCTTAAAAACCATACTATTGCTATGGGATGCACCTGCCCTGGTCTATGCGTTGGCAACCTGACCTCCTGATGTGACATCACTAGGACGACCACCAAAAAAACCGCAAACATATCTTCATTCCTATCTATCACTAAAATCTAATCTAACCTATATTTATCTAGATCTATATTTGTATCTATATTTGTATTTATACTTGTATCTGTATATATATATATATACATGTATGTATAGTCATCCTAAAGTAGATAGAATCTCTGGAATTTCAAAAGAAAAGGTCCCTAGATAGAATCCCAAAACGGCTCAAAAATCCGGGTCGATGATTGGAAAAAAAACAGACCCTCTAGAATGATCACAAAAGCGGTCATTTAGCTTGTGATTTGGTTCCGGATCACATGGGCTTTTGGAATGTCCACAACAAGTTGTTATGCTGGTGTATTTGGGTCCACAAAAAGTTCATTCTTGCAGCTGTCTGAGAAGGAAACTTTGAAAGGAAAATGGGATGAGAAAAGAAGGAATCCGCGATCTTACCATCCAAAGTTCATCATTGCAGGTTTTTGAGTAGAAAGCTGTGAAAGGAAAAGGGCGTGAGAAAAGTAGAAATCCAAGATCTTACCATCCAAATTCTTTTTGAGAAGGCAGCCGTGAAGGGGAAACATATTTTGAGACGAGGTAGAATTAGAAGGGTTTGAAAAGGAAAAAATAATGTTCAGCATCCTGGAGTCCTGGAGTAGATTTGGACATATTCTATCTGAGGTCCGAAGACATAGTTTAGTCGTGGGGTCAAAACCCTTGGTTTTTTTCAAAATAAAAGACCCTACGAAACCGGATTCTATCTCCTCCAGGATGACTATACATGTACGTATATCTCCAATACTGATTCTAACAACAGATTCGTCCAAACCTAGGCTACCCCTGAAATCCACGAGAAAATCCATCTTTGTGCGCGCTAAAAAGGGCCATTGGAGGCACACCCCCTTGTCCCCACTACGGCCGATCTTCTACCTCCATATTTATGAAATCCCCGATTTCATTTCTGTTCACAAGTTTTGCTGTCGAAAGGCCATTTTTTTGGAATTCATCACATGTATCACATGTATCACATGTCCCAACTCCCATGACATGAGGTAAACTGAGTGCCACAAACCATGCACTGAATCAGCGTTTTTTTTTTTTCGACTCCAACCATCCCCAGTCATCATAGAGGTGTATGGCAGCCAGGGTTGCCCACATGACAGATGTCCCCAGTCATGAGCCAATAAAAATGGGGAATCCCATCTCATGAAATACTAGTTGGTCGATAGGTTTCCCTCCTATGGCTTATCATAATCCCCAATCAATTGGGTAAAAGTCCCTATTAATGAAGCAATCAACCAAGGTATTTTGTTCATGGCTCAAAATTTGACCAACCGAAAAGCCATGAAAAACCTATATCAACCAAAACCATCCAAAACCATCCAAAACCCATATATCAATATATATCAGGGTATGATTTCACAGACCATCTGTAATATATGGTGGTTATCCCCAACCCAATATCATAAACCTAATGCCATGAACCATCTCGGAATCATCGTCTTTATGGATTCCAACCATCCCCAGTCATGGTAGGTTTATGGCAGCCAGGGTTGCTCACATTACCGCATTTTTTAGCTATGGACAAGCACTATTTCAATAGGTCAATAATCTCCAAATGGTTGATATTTTCATCCACTTTCCAAATCTATGTTAGTTTACACAAGTTATATAATGGATTGGTTGAAGGGAACATCTTAACCGGAAACCATGGTTTTCCCCCATGAAATACCACCGGGTGTCCGGTTAAAATTTCCCTTAAATCAATCCAGTGGAATAAACACCGCCTGGTCACACCACAGAGAGCTTGAACTCGACTAAGGAGGCGCCCGCGAGCGCCTCGAAAAGAGAGGGAAGACGGGAAGACAATGGGTAAGAGTTAGCTATGAGAATGAATATGATGCGTATAATTATAACTATATATAAATGATATAATGTATGATTATGTATGATTATGTATGATCATGTATGATCATGTATGATCATGTATGATGATGTATGATTATGTATGATGATGTATGATTATGTATGATGATGTATGATTATGTATGATGATGTATGATCATGTATGATGATGTATGATTGTGTATGATCATGTATGATTATGTATGATGATGTATGATTATGTATGATGATGTATGATTATGTATGATGATGTATGATTATGAATGACTATGTATGATCATATATGATTCTGTATGATCCTGTATGATTGTGTATGATCATGTATGATTGTGTATGATTATGTATGATGATGTATGATGATGTATGAATATGTATGACTATGTATGATTATGTATGATTATGTAAGACTGTGTATGATTATGTATATGTATGTATATGTATGTGTACGTAAATGTATATGTGTATGTGTATGTGTATGTGTGTGTATGTGTGTGTGTATGTGTGTGTATGTGTGTGTATGTGTGTGTATGTGTGTGTATGTGTGTGTGTATGTGTGTGTATGTGTGTGTATATGTGTGTGTATGCGTGTGTATGCATGTATGCATGTATGTATGTATGCATGTATGCATGTATGTAAGTATAGACATATGAGCATATGCTAATATATACTACAAGGACAAATATGATGCATGCTGCTCTGTACATCTATATGCATATAGACTTGCCATACTTGTAGGGTAACTACTACTACAACTACCATCATTTAAGCGAGTTGATAATCTCCATGGCAGCGTCGCATACGGATGGTGGATTGCGATAATTATCCTCCAACAAAATACGGCACAACAAGGCAATAAGTGTAACCAAAAAGAAGACTCACCAAAAAGTCCAAGCGTTTTGTTCTTTTGAAGCGTATCAGAATTGGACAGCCAACAGATCAGTTTCACAGCTACTCCTCACCGGTTGCTTCCCAGCCACCAGGCTCTGATCCCGGCCTTCAGTTTCGATCTCGCCAGGCAACAAAGGGCCCAGTTGCCACTTCAAACCAGAAAACCTCTCAGCACAGGTTGATGCTGCTGATGATGATGATGAGGAGGAGGATGATGATGGTGATGGCGATGATCATGGTGGTGATGATGATGATCATCGTCATGATCATCACCATGATGATCATGAATAACGACATCACCCAACAGGAATCATCCAGTCAAACAAACCTGAGCACCTTGGGCAAACGGACTCTGGGAACATTTCCGGTGTCGAAACTTCATCCCAAACGGATCATGGCACCAGGAAGAACCTCGACTCTTGGCATGTCCACTGCATGGGATTTCTGGCCCCAAAAAAGATACCTTGCCCAAAAGAAAACATGCTGTGTATATGTCAAATATTCCTCCAGCAAGCTTGCCGAAAAAACATACCCTCTGGTAAACATGCCAAAAACTATGGAAAATCACCATTTATAGTGGATTTTCCCGTGAACAATGGTGATTTTCCATAGTTTTTGGTATGTTTACCAAACGGTAAATCATCACGAAAAACGGCGAAACGGACAACAGTTCCCTGCCTGGCTCCCCCGCGGCCGTTGGCCGACGCGATCTCGGAGACGTACCAGCCTGGGAGCCAGACCCACATGTCTATGTCAACGTCAAGTGAGCACCATTTCCATCCACAGACCACAGATTTTTTTCTTTGGACCCTTAACATTTTGGAACTGTGTCTGGTACAAGAAATCTGGGGGCTATGATTCCATGACATGTTTGTATTTGTGGATATAAAAATATATCATTATATTATATATTATATATTATTATTATTATTATTATATATATATATATATATTCAATTATATATTATATGACGATGTATATGTTATATGTATATTTGAATGTATAGATAGATATAGATATCCATCACAATACACCCAGTTACCCCTAAAAAGGCCTGCAGTGCTTCGTGTTATCTTTGGGAAGCCGATGGCCACTGACTCCTTCAAAATTTATCACTTCTATCCACTCATGGTGAAGTTAACAACTTCTCAAATGACCATCATCAGCATCATCACCAGCATCAGCATCAGCATCAGCATCAGCATCATCATCATCATCATCATCAGCACCATCATCATCATCATCATCATCCTCGTCATCATCATCATCATCATCATCCTCGTCATCATCATCATCATCATCATCATCAACATATATATATATATATAATTACATATAATTACATATAATTACATATAATTACATATAATTACATATAATTACATATAATTACATATAATTACATATAATTACATATAATTACAAATAATTACATATAATTACATATAATTACATATAATTACATATAATTACACACAATTAAATACAGTTAGTCAAAAATAGTTGTTTTTAATTATAATATATATATATAATCATATATACACCTGGGGTGTTGACCTCAGCCACTCCTCCTGGCGCACGCCAGTTTTTGGCCAGGCCACGTACGACTTCCCGAAGCCCAGAGGTCATCAGAAAACCAAGAACTCGGCCGAGAGATGCCGGTGTCGTGGGTAAACGGTGGGTAAATGGTGAGAAATCCCCACGGCATTGAAACTGGGATATCCCTGATATAAACATAGCAAACTCTTTCCCAAGAGGACGTCATTGGAGTCAATTGAACTAGTCAATGGGAAGGATGACATCCCTTTTTAATGAAATGGAACATAAAAGATGTTCGAAACCACCAACCAGAATGGGATGATCAAAGAAAATGTGAATGTGACAATTTTCAGCTGGACATGTTTGATGGCCAGAGAGTATTCGAGGATTTCTCTTCTTGTGATATCTTGTGATACATACTAAATTTTTAGTATAGCGTTAGGATGTTTCAAACACTCCCAACAAATCTTGGGGCTACAATTTTTTCGGCTGTCAACATTTGGAACCGCCAAATCCTATGGTTCACCACCATCACCACCATTCAATTCTCATAAACTTTCCCTCAAAAGGTCCAGTAACATGGGCTATCCCATGCTCCTGTGAGACCCAGATTTCGGCCAAGACCTACCTGCGGAAAGCTATGACGGACGCAAAGGTCCAGTGTCAATCTGACCCAATCGATCATCCTAGGATGGACCAGAATGAAACACGAAACCACGAAACTGGAGCCTTTTCCAATAGATTTCTCGATTTCGATCACTTTACATCAATTTATATCTATTCCAATAGATTCCTTGATTTCCATCAATTCCAGGATTTTGATCATCAACGGGACTTGATCATCTTTTTTTGGCCAGAAACATCCTAGGCTCCGCACCAATGGGATTCATATTAGTTACACCCCCATTGGTCCAACGATGTCCCAAGTATGTGTGGATTCCCTACAAAAAACCATGGTTTTCTGAAGTTTTTGGGGAGGTTTTCATGTGTTTCATTTTTTCGGAAGGGACTACTTTGATCTACTTTGGACCAAAAAACATGATTTCAAAACCATCTCAAAACTGCAGCTACCTCCATGAAGCCCCATTGCAAATCATCGGCGGTTTCCCCCAGGATCATGGGTATGTGTAACTCATGTAGTGTGCCTTCGGGGATTTCCCAGCCCTGTTTCATTACCGATCACTTCCATAATGGGAATCCAAACATAATGGATTAATTCATCTAAATGACAATGGATCGATTATTCCCATCCCCCTTTTTATGGGTAGCCATAATCCATCGACCATGGAACATGCACGTAGCACAGCTACATCATGGTACATCAGTACGCCTTCGGCCAGGGGACTGAAGGCACCCAAGGTCCAAAGAAGGTCGCCATCGTGAAAACCATAAGCACCTGCAACAACCAGAATGGCAGAAAATCGGCGCATTTCTCCGATTTTAGGGAGATCAACCAGTGAGATTTTCGAATTTTTTCGAAGATAGTCAAAGCAAAAGATGTCGTAGGCTCAACTCTCCATGTGGGAGGGCAACAGGGAGGGCAACAGGGTGAAAAGCCGAAACCTTGGTGAAATTGAATTTATCTTTTGGAGGCTTGGTACCCCTATGCTATCTGGCGACGATCTGGCACGTCTTATAGTCATCTCGGCAAAGCCACGTTTGAGATGAGCTCTCAGCAATGTAAAACATTGTAAAACCTGATTCTCGGGGCTCAGCAGGCTGCGTCCTACAATGAGGGCCATGTCGACAGCCGCAGTTGGAGTCGAAGTCAGGTCTCCAAGAAGACCAGCAGCCCAGCGTTCAGGAAGAACGAGCATATCACAAGGCTTTTCGGCAGTGAGATGTCGTTGCAGCAGAACACGAACAACAGGAACGCCAGAACCTGTGGGATTCAATTGGTCAGGAGTGAAGGTGTGGATACGTCGGAGTCGCTGCTGCTACTGCTGCAGAGTGCGGCTGGGCAACCTTGACATGGAAGTGACATTTCTGCATCTTCTCTACCCTCTCGTTAATTAACAGTTCGCTATATATAGAAATCACAATTTTTAAGCACGGTATATCATTGAACTATTGCTGGGCCATGGTTTCGAGTTCGCAACCTGTTGCAATACTCCAAAAACCGGAGGGTTTTTGGCGACAAACACTGGATTTCAACCAAGAAACACCAGGATGAAAACCACGAAAATCTGCTGAGGCGGTGAATTTCTTGTGCCTTCCTGATCATTGTCCCCCAAGCACAGGGTGTTGATGAAGTACTTGCGTAAACTGTTGCACACATAGTGTATATATATATATATACACAATATACACAGAATATACAGATAATATACACATATTATACACATAATATATACATAGTATATACATATACAATAATATATAATATAGTATAATATAATATAATAAAATATCATGTAATACAAAATAAAATAATATAATATAATACAATATAATATCATGTAATACAATACAATACAATATAATATAATATAATGTAATGGAATATAACGCAATGTATAATAATGTATACATAATATATATATATATATATATTAATTATATATATATAATACACTAAGAACGCACATGGACCTTTCATGAACTTTCAAAAGTAGGGATATGCACCAAATGTCGATATCCTTAGGTCACTCATTGGTTGTCCATGTTTCGTTGCTATCCCCTGGGTGATTCACCTGGCAACCAATCCATTGAAACCCAACACTGTCATGTGGAGGAGTCGGATACGATCCTCGATTACTGTAGCCAATGATTAGCTGGACTGAAAATGAGATAAATTGAAGGTATTGAATGGTGATACCAAAAATCCAATGGTTTGTCATCTTCCCCATAAGATGGCAATTTGGAAAATTTCCAAATCGATCAAATTATGGTGTCTATCATCAAATGGATGTCAAAATGGATATCAAATTCGATCAAAATCACTGTACACCACCATCCATATCATCTCAAGCTGATACCATCTGATACCAAAAAAATCGTGACCTGCAGCCAGACTCGGAGCCACCAGCGCCAAGGGCCGTGTCTTCTCTTCATCAAAGAGCACCTCGGAGACGCGATCAGCTAGTCATTTGCTCATCATTTGCTCATCATGTGATTTGATCCCATCTGGTTGGTGGTATACCTACCCCTCTGAAAAATATGAAAGTCAGTTGGGATGATGACATTCCCAATATATGGGAAAAAATGGTGTTCCAAACCACCAACCAGCCATAATATCTGACATCTGATGTAAGGATGGGTTGAAGTCTGAACATTACGGGAACACCGCCTTCTTTTTGTGGGTGAATTTCACCATTATCAGACACACCGAAATGAGGCTTTGGACCACAAAACCAAGGAGTTCTCCATCAATGGATAGGTTCAAGGGAGAATTTTTCTATAGGAAATCACTGGACACCATCGATTTCTTTTCCATCCTTTTTCGTGGGGTTTTCTCCAGGGATTTCCCATCCAATTCTAATCAGTCTGAAACTATCAATGATGGAATCCATTGGATGATTGCGATTCATCCAACTATCCAATCGCTAAGTCGTCCTCGTTGTTGACTCAACCTTTAGTCACCACATTTTATCACCAACGCTGACGCTGCGTTCTTTTCGAAGTGATGGGACCCACCAAAAGTGGAGAACGGGGACCATATTCAAAAGCAACATCGTGGACATATGATGAACAGTGATGTGGATCTTTTTCTCCCCCTGAGACGCAAGGAGGAACGCATTCAAATTAATGAGTTTCTTGGGAATTTCGGAATACAAAAACGTGCGCCAAGCTGATCCTTACCAGTTGGTGTCATCAAACATAGCTGGGATGGACATGGCGGCACTAGCCACGGAGGTTTCTAGGTCTTGCTGGGAAAATTCTCGAACTCAAAGGAACATTTTCCAGCAAACCAGCTTTGACGCCCATAACGAACCTGGAGTTTTTGCTTGATCGGTCACTGCACGGATGTTTATTGGACTGGCATGTGCATCTCACCCGGCACGCCAACACCATCTCACTATTTCAATTGGCATCAAGTGGCCGTGTCTAGGTCTGATTGTCCCCACTATTGGCATCAACCTCTATTGGCCACACCTTTGGGGATTGCCAACATTTGCCAACCATGTGACCGGTCAATTGGAGAAAAAACCATCCCAGTTGGGATTTTCAAGAGTCAAAGGGTGACTCTGACATAGAATTCTTCAAAGATCCCGAAGATCTTAGGCTAGCTGCTAGCTTCATTTGCATCAATTTACGCGCCTCTCGGATGCGTCTCTCTTCCAAACTCTTGAAACAACATAGAACATCTATTTCCGCTTGGTCTTCAGAGCCTTTGGCAATTGAACTGTTTTTAATTCTTCAGGGCACTACCTTGGCACGATACATTTTTATTATCGACGTATCTCAACATCATTCAACATCCAGATCCCAAAATCAGCTCAGGACGATTCTCGTCAAGGCACACGGCTCTTTGAATAGATCTTTTCAGGGCGCACGCCTTTCCGACCTGGTCGCATAATGTCGCATAGTTGTTACGTTAGAGATGTTGGGGCCTGGTGTAACTCCGTTTTTTTTTCCCAAATGCGAAGAAAGGTTGCGGGAATTCCATTATTACTCCACTATTCCATTGTTACATCTATAGTATTGAAGATGTAGCAAACATCTGATACAACGTATTACAGAAAGATATAGTATTACACGTAATCCGCCGGCCTGCCGGCGTGTCTGATTGGAAGGTGTTCTTCCTGTTCTGTTCTTGGCTTGTACTTGCTTCGTCTGAATGCAACGCCCCCTCTCCCCCTCCCTAAGTATAATTATACAAGTCTAAGTCTAAGTACAAGTATACAAATCTAAGTCTAAGTGCCAGTACTAGTACTAGTACTAGTACTACTACTACTACTCCTCCTACTCCTACTCCTGCTCCTACTTCCATACTCCTTCCTTCTTCCCCAAGTACTCAACATTGGTAGTGCCGGTAGCTAATGACACTGTCTAAACACTACACCGGACGCACACGGTACTAAACTGATCGACCGGCACTCATTTTCTATGCGGTCCATAGGTTGTTCAAGCACGCACTTGCTACTCAAGCTGCTTTTGATCTACTGCGCTGTCTTCGTCTCTTCTTCTTCTTCTTCTTCTTTTCTTCTTCTTCTCCTCTTCTCTTTTCTCTTTTCTTTTCTCTTCTGCTTCTCTCTCCGGCTTCCACCTAGAGTGCACATCATACTCCCTTGGGGGCGGGCTTGCTGAAGGCAGATTTTTGGTGGCTGGTTCCCTGGACAGTGTGGATGACGCTACCTGGTGACTCATCCCACGGATCGTCAGTAGGTTTTATCCCTGGTTTTATTAGTGGTATAAGTAGGACCAATCGAATCTAATCAGGGATAAATAGGGGATGATCATTGGGTAGTCATGATACTCATCCACTTCTAGTTGGGGTTACAACCTACTTACGGTTCGTGGGATGCGCCACCAAATATATACTGTATCTGTGTATATAATATCTATATATATATATATATAATTATATATATATATACACATCTGAGTTCTTTGAAGAACAGATCTGGTTTTGTGCCCTCAGTCATCATATCCTTGTTCGAAGGACCCCCGTTTTGGTTTGTTACACTCTGAAATTCAAGATGGATCATCAAAAATGATGCTTTAAGCATCAACAAACAATGAACAATGATGGTTTTAGATGGTTTTAGTATCAACAATAGTCGAACATGATGGTTTAGCCATCAAAAAAATAAAGAATGAATAAATAAACGGTGGCTATAGCATCATATCAAACTTGGCGCAAGAAAATCTTCGAGTACGGAACTTCTCCTGTAACCAGGCGTGTTGTTCAGCACCCGCACCTTCATCCATCAGCTGAGCGCAATCCTGGTTACGAAAAGCTTCCCCGGCAGCATATTTCAGGTGTGTCAATAGTGGGTATTTTGACCGTGTTCATTCTGTAATGAGTGGTATTGTCTCACTTCCGCTATCTTCGCCCTAGCTCCACATGGCAAAAAACATACCTTGACCCTCCAAGTATGCCAAATCAAAAAGGATCATAAAGGCAAACGCATCATCAAGTAACAAAGTAACAATCTTTGGTTGTCCAAAAACCTGGCCCAGGCTCTGAAAGTGCAACTAAAGACGATAAGTAAAACATGTGGGCGTGCTGAAAATGGTAATTTTAACGTTCCCCAAACCATTTCAACAACACAATTTTTGATGGTTTTGCCGTTTTGCCCATCATTTCCAAAGCCTAGCCTCGTGCGCCAAGAAGTTCCGAAGCTTCCACACCTGGTGATGATTCTTGGGGATGGGATGGCCCAAATATCCCACCACTTCTGCTCTTGGAACCCCCACAGGAGGCTCCGTGTTGAGAACTTCCACGTCCACACCTTCCAACGCCTAACGTGGCAAGCAACGCTTCCCCGGCTGAGTTCTGGCGAAATGGTTACGGTAGACCCACAACCTATACGTCTAACTTTGATTCTGGTCTTATTCTACAATTTTTCCCCTGAAAGTCTTGCAAGCGGTTCCTCTTGAGAAAAACAGTTGCAGATATTGATGAATTTGGACCTTCTTCCCCAAACAGACTCAGAAAAGGGCTCGAAACCTGCATCCAGCATTCCCTTCATCCAACAGAAAAAACACACCCCAGAAAACCCTGTCCTCAAATTGTAGTTCTGGATATCTCTGCACACCTACCAGCGTACCGAGATCGGGAATGGATACTGCTCAAAGGAATTTCAGTCTGAAGTGAGAATCCCTAAGCACCAACCAGTTGTATTACGAGTGACTTTAACTTTTCGAAGATCCCAAGAAGCCTGCGAAAAACTCATGGTTTGATCTTCAAGAATCGAAAAAAAACTTGCAACCCCTCTGCAGCATCTGGAGATGTCTTTAAGAAAGTGGGCATGGGCACTGGAACTGGATGCCTGTGCCTATCATATCGTGGTCGAAACTTCAGAAGTTCCTACCTTTGTGGTGGATCCTCATGGGCTGTTTCATCGCCATCTTGGAATGCCAAATGGGTACTCGGTACAGATAAGATATCGGATAATTTACCAAATGTCATGCTACGATCCGTGCCCACTGACATTGCGGAAACTGGCCGCTATGGTACCTACTGCAAACAGGTCCAAAGGAATATGTCATATTGGGTTATCTGAAATGGAAAAGGGATTGCGAATATCCAGACGGCCAGGAACTCCCACGTCTGGTTGGTGGTTTGAGCCACTGGCAAATGAATAATCAATGGGAATTTCAGGAACCTAAATTCGAGGTACCTACCATATATAAGGCCTATGTAAGGGGTAAGGGAATGTACCCACAAAATATGGCCTTATATGGTACAGTACCCCTGAAATTCCCATTGAACTAAGCATGAGTCATCATACCATTCGCATCCATTCGCATGTTCCATCAATGGAGTATCTCACTCTCCATCAATGTTTCAGCAGCAACCAGTCGCTGCAACGGCTCAAAAAAGGCTACCAGATTTTCAATAAGATGGCTGATTTACTTGTCATGCTAAGAATTAACCAAAATTAACCATAGTAATGCTAAGGATTTTGGTAATAAACTAGGTAACTTAAATTAACCATAGTAACTTAAATGTTTACTAACAACTAGGAACACATATTAAACTCCGGTAATCTAACAGTTTGCTATGGCGATGGCCCATGAAAGTAGATGATTTACCACTTCAAAATGCTGCTGGATTCCATAGCCATGTTAGATTACCACATGGTACCCTCTGGTAAACATACAAAAAACTATGGAAAATCCACCCATTTATAGTGCATTTTCCCATTAAAAATGGTGATTTTCCATAGTTTTTTGTATGTTTACCAGAGGGTACTTAACCACGTTGAACATCCCCCCGTGCATTGCACCTGGTCCACCTCCATAAGCGGCTACCTGAAGTTTCGAGATCATCATGGAACGACGGAACTTTAAAATACGAAATATTAATAGCACCACAGAGCACACATCACTCATACACTCATAGTTTCAGATTTTTGGAGAACCATATCCTCATTCATAATAATATTTCAGAGCCAGATGTTTTGAGATGTTTTTTGTCGATATTTGCTCTAAAAATCGCCGCTCGCACTTCACAACATATGCCAGAATTCTCCGAATTTCAAAGAAATGCTTGGCGGTTCATCCTAGTGAATGAGTCGTCAATACCTAGACCCTCAATTTACCCATAAATATATAATCATAGTTATGGATAAATATGGGTGCCAACCCCAACATTTAGTACTGTATTAGTACTGTTACCACTTTCTTATGAGGCAACTTGTTGAGAAACCTCGTTCTAAGATGTTCCAAGCAGTGTGCTTCCATAGATCAAGTCTCTTCTCATGGCCCTTGAATATCTTGAATACTCACCAACAGCAACTTCCTAAAACACCAATAAATTCAACCACAGAAATCATGAACATGTTTCAACATCAACCATAATCAACCTATATGTCTCTTGCGATTGTCTTCTATACATGTCTATATATACATTCTATACATTTCTATACATTTCTCTTTTTTTCCTGCTATTTTGACACCACCCCAAAAAAACTCCAACTCCAACATGGTGCCGTCTCCACCTGGATGCAAAGTATCTGAAAGGCAGCAAAGCCTAGGATCGCGACGTGGACGTGGATCAAGCCAGTGGTGGTTTCAACATGGTTTCAACCACGCAATAAAAATATGTCGTTAGGGTCGTTCGTTTTTTTTGTTGGGAGAAAGTTACGACCCGTGAAAATCGATGCACCAGCTTGTTCTTCTTGTTTTGAAACACTCTTTTTAGGGGTTGACAATGGCTGACATGATGCTTTGATACAAGAAATCACCAGAATTCATCCAGGCGCTGAGGTCCCGGGTCGTCAAATTTGACCCCCATAGCTGAAATCTGTTGGTGCCAGCACCAGAGATTCTCGAGATCTTCGGGCTGGGCCAGGATTCACCAATTTTTAGGCTGCTACTACCAGTATTTTTGTAAGTTATGACCCATCATAACCCCATCTGCGGACGTACCAGGATACCCTGGAAATACCCTTTTTCCCTGGGAAAATCATCTAGATTCATAGTAAATTTTCCAGCCATGTTTGAGCACCGTTGCAGATATCCCAAATGATAGGCAGCTCAGGCAGCCCAGGCACGAACAAGGTCTCTAGGTCCAAGGCCCATGAGACGGACACCAAACACGGCGGACATTCGGCGGTCACTTCAACGACCCTGTGACATTTCATCATCTGAGATAGAGCTAGAGATGCATATGAGCTATATGATATACTATATATATGGTATATATATAATATATATTATAATATAGCTGACCCATGAAAACCCATAAAAACCCTGAAAACGGATGCTAAAAAGTTGAACACCTGGAAACTAGGGCTTTCACCATGTTTCGCCCACCATAAAAACGACGATCCTGGAAACACAAAACTCAGAATCTTTTTGAGGCTTTAGTTTTTCCCTGCAACATCCACATCTGGACGCTATCAAAACATATCAACACATACCAAACCGATCCAAAATAAATCAACATCTTGGAGTTTGTAAATGTATAGAGAGTGTATAGAGAATGTATAGAGAATACTCATGGAATTCACATGTATTCATCATTGGTCTACTAGGCTCGTTCAAGTTGCGGCGCAAGTCTTGTACATCCAGTGCAGGTGTCTTTGAAACATCGCTGAAAAAAGATGGACTTCACCAGTGGTTTACTGTGCTCGATTCGCCATGGCAATGTGAGAATTTCGCCGGCCACAACTAGTTGTGATTGCGCAGTTGTCACAGCCAACTCTATGGTGATTGGGTCTGGGTTGTTACTTCAAGACACATTTATTCCCACTGGAATCCAGGCCCAGCTTTTTTTCCTCCACCAATAAGAGTGGTAACATTGGGAATGACCACATGTTGAGTCTCATCGAATGGCTCAACACTACTGTGAAACATTTGAGTGCACTAGCTGGATAGGTTCGCATTTTTTCGGCATTATTTAATTTATCTCAAAGACTTTTTGCGAAACGGAGATCAAATTATGTCAAATTTTATCAGATCAAATTTTCATATCCTTCAGATGCGTTACCCACCGTGAAACCTCAGCCTTCAGAGTTCATGGCCAGGGCCATTTGTAGATCTGGGTCACCTGGGACCAGTTTGGATGCTCAAGCCGTGCGGCATCTACACGCGACATTTTCGTGAAACACGTGGCAATCTCAACCGTCCAAAAAATGAGTCAGAGACTTTAAATGGCCCGGTATGTATGTGTATATCTATACATACATAATTAACATGTATAGCTCTAAATCAACATATGTATATGCATATACATATATAGACATTGTATATGTGGTATTATGTAATATTATGTAATATTACGTAATATTATGTGATATAATGTAATATTAAGTGATATTATGTAATTAAACTATATACATACGCAAATAATATCTCATTTTTGGTATGATATCTTCACCCAGTGAGGCTTCACCAAAAAGGGCGCCCGGACGGGGGTTCCATCTTTGCTCAGAAGATAGCGAAACTTGTAGCGGGAGGAGGAGAAGTACCTGGTACTTCTAGTCGTCCCCAAAAAACAACTGGCTAACTAAGGGGATTTCTCATAATGTGGGTAAAACAATGGCATAAACCACCCATGACTGGGAATGGTACTAATATAGCATCATATAGCACCTATAAAAATGGGTAAATTTTCGGATGGTTGATTATTGTTTTACCCACATTAAGTGGATTATGATCATCCCCAATTCATCCTGGATAGTGACGTCATATAATGATGAACCAAGAAGGGCTTAGAGTCACATTTTTTTGGTCATTTTGTTGGGGATATTCTTGGGATGAAACACCATCCAATTTACTAATTTCAGGGGAGAATTCATATCGATACTTTTGAGCCAGACCCATTTGGCCATGGCTAGGGGTTCAACATTGGCTACGAAATACTCGGAACATTTGCTAAGAATTGGGTCACAGTGGGGTGCCTGAACAGTTGGAACATACGTGTTACTGTTATAATGTGAGGGAATCCAATACCCTCTGGTAATCCACTCTGGTTTGCTGGAAAATACCCCATTTACTTTGAGGATTTTCCCAGCTATAAACCTCCCTTTATCAGGGACTTTTCAGCCAGTCACGTTTGATTGCCGGAGGGTATATCACCATAAATGATGCCCCAATGACCGAAGTTGACCCGTCGCATCGTATGACAAACCCTACAAAAGAATACAAAAGAGGGATTCTAGTCATGTCGAGGTAGGAGGCCTGTATTAGCAATCATTTCATTCGAACTTAATTCTAATTCATCTTCCTTTGAAAGCTTATGAGGGAGGGGTCCGGAGGCGATTTTGTGGACTTTCCACTTGGAGGATTTCAACCCCCAGTTATGGCCATTGAATAGGGTGATAGACAATGAATGATGAACCAGTAAATGGTTACTGGTGTTCCTCCCTGCGCACTCCGAGCCGTAGCCAGCAGTGCCTGTCAACACAGCAATACCTTGAGTACAAAGCCATGAGACAAACATATTAATAAACCATGATTACCCTCCGGTAAATTAACATAGACCCTGGCAGATAGGGGTTGGAAGACTTGTTTCCACTAAAAATTGCTTATTTTCAGGGTCTATGTTAATTTACCAGAGGGTAAATTAGCAACTTTTTTTTAAATGCAAAGTCCGTTGTTGATGGTTTTCAGACAAGGCGGAGATACACGGCTATCCCCCTCATTTACTGGCAAAGGAAGTAACTTTCTATTGGCCAGGATGGGAGGTATCACACATACGAATGCAATGCAAAGTAATGTCGCTTTTTGTGTATGTGTATATGTATGTGTACCTGTGTTTGCACGTGAATGTGCGCATGTGCGCATGTAAATGTGTATATAAAAAACGAGATAGATACATATTTGTACATGTACATGTACGTGTTTGTGAACGTGTGCGCGTACATGCACCTGCAAATGCACATGCACGAGTCTGTGTATGTCTTTGTGTAAATGTATGTGTACGTGAAGGTGTATGTGCATGGGCGTATACACACATAGGTATATATATATATACATATCTCTGTGTGTGTACGAGTACTTGTACTTGTATGTGTATGTGTCCGTGTATATGTATGTGTATATATATATACAGTACACATAGTGTATATAGATGACTATAGATGTATGTATGCATGGATGTATGGATATATGAATGTATGGATGTATGGGCTGTATAAGTATGCCCACAACTGATTTACGATGATTTTAGAGCCATGACATTTATATATGACCCGATTGGAACTCAAAGGTGGGATCCCAGTGTTGGACATGCGACAACGACCTGCAAAAAACTGCAAAAAATCGATGAGAAAAAAACATGGCAGCCTCCAAAATCAGAAATACACCATTTTTCTCAACCATTTCAAGCCTCTCTAGCCTCCCATGTCGGATAAACACCATTAAAAACATATAAACACTCTATCCATGTTTTTCGAGCTGTTTTTCCATGACCTGATCTCCTACTTTCACAGAGTCTCCATAGTGCACGCCTTCCGAGGGGAACTTCTTTCGCAGTTCAGCCTCGTCCTACGCTGGAGCTTTTCCCCATTAAGGACGAATTGGACATGTTCAATTGGAATAAACAAGTTCCAGGACCATAAATCATCTTCAGTTCAAACATAAACTAAATCCGCCATTTTGTTCATGTTTGAACAAAGACAAGGCATTTTTTTGTTGGCCAAGAGACATTTTCCTGTAACTTATGGACCCAGTTTGTTGCTGGTCAATTCTCATAGGTGAATTCCTCACAGGTCCTGCACATCCTCGAATGCACAGACCTGGAAGGACTGAAAAGATGCCGTCGAAACATCTTTCCAGGACTTGCATTTTCCAAAATGATGTTTTCTCTTCATCATTTCCGGGGTTTCAACTTTTCTGTCTTTTGGGGGCTGATATATACATATAAAAATATAATGTATATATATATATACGTAGTTTCAAGCCCCTAAAAATGATCTGAAGAGTAGTTGTCATGGCGGACTATCATCCTAGATGGGGAAAGACATGGAAAGAAAAACATGTTTGAAGCTACCAGGAAGTAGCATGGAACCACGTGAAAGAGGCTTGAAAACCGGTTTGTTCTAGAAAATAACTTCATAACTTCTGGGTTCAATCTTAGTTTTTCAGGGGCATACGGGCCGGCTTGAAGAATATTTGATTTCAATGGCATATGCCATATTCCTTAAATTGACAATTCAAACCAGGCTTTAATCCAGATGATGGCCCTGCAAATAACACCATGCAAGTCCTGTAGGTCCTGTACAAAATCCTATTTTCTTTCCTCTTTATGCCTGTGTAGACAGCAAAGTTGCTTTTTGGTTACGTAAATTAGAATCGACCATGAGTCAAAGTGCTGGAGATATGAGATATGAACATATATGAACAACAACTTAAGTAGAAAATAGCAGAAATTGAAATATCACTGTATATCAACCTGGTACAATCTGTTGTGTCAAACACATTGGAGAACACCCAGCCTTTGGAAAAAAATACCATTTTCAGGGACCCATGGGAGACTCAGCAAAAACTTCTGGCCTAGCTGTGTTGGCCGAGATGGCCCCAGTTAGCTTGGTCTGCCCAGGTCACTCGCAACCAGAAACTTCACATGACTTCACACTCCTGAATGACATATGCTGGACATTTTTAGTGGACATTTATGCTCACCAAAAGGTTTCCAAAAGGACTTCCGAACTATTTGGATATACAAAAGGCCTGTCATCGGAGTCGTTTGCACATCCAGGGTGGGTGCGTTGAATCCTTGTCGGCATGATTGCGAAGTTACAATGACTTGGTTTTGCTTAAGGAAGCCCCAAAAATACAACACATTCCCTATCTGGTTGGTGGTTTCAAACCCCCCTGAAAAATATGAAAGTCAGATTGGATCATCATCCCAACTATCGGGGAAAATAAAAAATGTTCCAAACCACCAACCAGCTATACATTCCCCAAACAGTGGATTTCCCGATGAAGGATGATTGAATCATCTGACAATCAACCTTAGCTCAGTCGCCGGAAAAAAAAGCGCATGCATCTGATCGCTTGGCTTCCACACCACTTCATCTTTGGTTTGCAAAAGCCTTTTGCCACAGGGCTGTCGGTGGGTACCTAGATCGCTGTCCTTCAGTACACCACTCAGAAAATGGGATGCGCTATATAATGCGATACATACATCTATGTACAAAAATCATCCAACATTGAACTCAGCAAAACAGGGTGTTTTAGGTCAGTTGTATCACCAGCAAAAATGATATGCATCCAGTGATAGGATCCACGTTTCACTCGAACTTAGGGAATCTCTGGCATCATCCAAACATCAGCTCAGCAGTTTCACGTCACCAAACCATACCAAACCTGTCCCTTTTGTTTAACCATCTGCTTGATTTCAGCATTCCCGGGATTGCCACAATTGTTAGTCATCGCCACAAAAATTCGCCCAGTACCCAGTAAGTACCCAGCATACGGCATAATGTGGTAAACCCAATAATAAAACATCCCCAATAGAGGTTTCTTGGGTATACTTCTATAACTGGATATAACTGGGATGATATAAAATGACCCTGAGTCATGGATGGTCTATGGGATGGTATGGCATTGGCTTTACCATTGGCTTTACCACATTACTAGAATCATCGCCACCCCTATTGAGGGCTGCTCCAGAGTGTTCCTAAAGTCAGTCTCAGAGGCTTCGCTACGTGTTGGATTCCATGGATGCCATGGAAAAGTTTCATGGAAGCTACGGCCCCATGACAGTGGATGATTTACATTGACGGATTAGCGTTTTTTTTTTTTTTTCGGTGAATTTTCCAGTTTGCAAGCTGTAATCATTGCCATATAGGGTACCTCCTTCATGAACCGTTCTCATTTTAAGCCCAAACATGGCTACAATGAACAGCAGATGTTTTCGTTTTTCCAGGTGGAAGGTTTAAGATCCGCCGACCCGAGATTTCGACCCGGCATCTGAGAATTGCACTCTTCGAGATCTTTGTCGGTTTGCTGCATCTTGCCTTTATGCCATAAACTTGGAGAGCCCCAGCCATTGTCCACTGGCTTGCAAGCCTTCAAACAAAATATCAAGCCAGGAGAGTTTGGTATAAAGATGTACAAATAAGTATATCGTGCATTTATCATGTTTTCATATGATTTGCCTAGAATGGGGCTTCATTCGATATTCCGAATTTTTATCCACCAGGAACTTTGGGGTAGTCCCTATGACACCTGAACCCTGCAATGTCCAACATTCTGCCGTAGGGAAGCGGGGGTCTGAAAGTGTACCACCGAATCTCAGGGACTTGGCCTTGCAGTCACTCATTTGTCAATGGATTGGTTTAGTCGGGAAAATCTACAGGAAACCATGGTTTTTACCATCAAATATAGGGGTTTCCTGTAAATTTTCCCATCATCCAATTCTATGAAATTGAGGAAACATGATCATAAAATATGATGAAGGCTCATGTAGACTGGGCGCCCTTTTATCACCTTTTATCCCTTCCCCCGAATATTAAGCACGCCCAAACGAAACATTAAAAAACATGGCGGATGTAGGGAAAATCCGCATAATTGAGATGAGATTATCGCTTTTTCGATCCCACGCAAAACACCATGAACATATGGAAAAAAACACCATTCAATCCCATTAAAGTAGCACCACCTTCAAAATCCTTCAAACATGGGTCAACCAGTGCCTAGTTGCCCATCTCTTGCGTATCTCATGCCCGACCCATGACATTTGGGCCGTTAAGTCATGGGGGATCCCCAGTCGTCACCATGGTTGTTTCAATACGAATATATGATCAATACGAATATATGGTCTAATGACTTGGATGATTTTTGGGTACTTAGGTAACCTCCATTTCGACCTATGGATTCTCTAAGTAAAATCAGTTTGATGCACCGAGACTACGGCATGTGTATTTTGTTGCTATATACTCTGCATGTTTGGTGACTAGTGGCGACTTATATGGGTTGAAGATGGTTGAAGGATAATCACATGTTTGATCTTCCATGTACTGTACCCACAAAAATGGTTGAAGAAGTCAATTTCAAAGAAATTGTGTGCCAACATATGCCAACGCCAACGTTGGGAAGCGTTTTCAATAAGGGCCCTCACCGGCTGTAAATGTGCTTGCAACTGCCCCAACCACTGGAATTAGAATGCAAAAAGTGCCAGTCAAATGCACCTGGGTGGGAAGACGGCATCTCATTATACTCATGAAGGATAATTTTAGATATCAAACAAAAAAATGCAGAGAATGGAACCTCTGAACCAATGATCACCCGTGGTTTTACCCAGCACGCCTATGATCTTTGGGTTAACATCATGTTAACATCCCACTTTTATGGTAGAAATCGTTGAAATCATACTCAAGCCGTAAGAGAACATACACTGATTGAAGGCTTCAACTGCCACGAACCAGCCTTCCTTCAGGCGTTTCTGACGTCGCGCAGCACGCTGTGACGCCTGCGTGCTGCGTGCTGCGTGCTGCGTGAGTGTTGCGTGCCGCACTCGGGAAGCGGCGAGGATGTCTCGTTGAATCCCTACCTTGGTGCATATCGAACCTTTACCCAAGACATCCATCTATCTTTAATTATATATACAATATATATATATATATATTTCTGTATATCTTTATCATTCTTTATCTGCATGTCCAACCTGTTCAAGAAAGTTGGGTGGCGTCTGTCAGCCAGCAAAAATCACCATCGGAGTTGGACCAGCCGATGATTGCTTGTGATTGGTTGTGATTGGTTGAAAAACTGAATCCCAACCCCAAACCAGCTGAAAACTGGGTATACCCTCTGGTAAACTGTTACATAACTATGGAAAATCACCATTTTCAATGGGAAAATCCACTATAAATGGTGATTTTCAATAGCTATGTTAAATTACCAGAGGGTACTATATGCGAAAATGTGATAAACGATTCTGCATGAGTCGAGATATATCTGAATGCAAGATCCCGATACAGCATGATACCGCAGCAGTGAATGGGAAACTGATCGCTAATAGTAGGAAGAATTTCGCAACACATGGTTCAGTTGAGTTAGGATCATCATCCTGACTAGGACTTTACAAGTTTGTGCAAGATCACATGACCACCTGGATTGTTAAATGTATCCATTTCCACCTGGGGTCATCTGCATCCAACGTAACTCAACCCTTCCATTCCAAACATTGCTGGCGCCGCACAGTGGTTTATGGAAGCCGACAACTTGATTTCTGGATCAAGACGTCCAAAACATCATCTTACATCTGGATGACTTCAATATATGTCAATATATTTCAAATCATTTTGAATATATTTCACCAGAAATCATCTGATTCCGCGGAGTCCCAAAAAAGATCCCCACTTCGCAATCACGGATTGACAGCAACGAGTTGGGTATTTTGGGTTGTGGATCCCGTGGCTTGCTGTCGCATGGTCCCATACCTTTTTGAAGGTAACCAACTTCGTTCTAAACAACTCAATATCCTCTGGTAAACCAATAAAATATAATAAAATGGCCATGGCAATGAAAAATCCAAAGCTACATCATTCAAAGGTTCAGCTGGTTGAAAAACAGACGCATATCTCATTATGATCATCATGTCATTTCCAGCTACCCTCTGGTTATTTAACGTTAATTAACAGTTTGCTCTGAAAACCATGGCCCATCTATTTCGATGATTGATGATTTGCCGTTCTTAAAGAGGCTGATTTTCAGATAGGAGATTGATATTGGCTAGAAAAAAAACGCCACATATCCACATCCAATGGTGGTCAACTCCCCCATTCCTAGGCACCCAGCCGAGCCACGAGCGGGGCACCCGCCTTCTTGCCCGTGTGCTTTGCCACTGCCTAGCCATCACTGGGACGATGGGATGATCTCCGGTGGGTTGGTTCCCTGAACCTGCTTATATAGTCATGTGGTAAAGCCAATATAAAACCCATCAAAACCTAGATGGTTAGTCAATGTTAGTCTGGCTGGTGGTTTTTTTTTGACCTACCCCTCTGAAAAATGATGGAGTGAGTCAGTTGAGATTATCAAATTCCCAATATATGAAAAAAACATGTTCCAAAGCACCAACCAGCAGTTGGTAAAGCCAATCAGTTTAAACCTTCCCATGACCAGTCGACTGGGGGTCATGATGGATATCATCCCATGTCTAAGATGGCAGCATGGCAAGGTGACTGCTACCGTTTGCTACCACCATTGGGGCTCCGCGAAACAAAAGAATGAACGCAATGGAACTTAGAAGATATATATATATCCACATATATATATACATAGATAGACAGTATATAAAGAATTATAAAGATACTACGTATATAGAAAGCGTATATGTGTATAATCGTCTATGTATAAGTAAACACACTATATCCTGACACAAAAGGTGAGGTTAAAACTTGCAAAAGGATCCAAAGGGACTCATGTTGACCGTGCGCAAGATTCTCAATTGCATTGCCCGGGCAATGTCCGGTAAATGTAATTCTCCTGAAATGATGGCATGAATGGGTCACTGTAACGAACCTTTTTGGCAATGTTTTGCTGGTATATCCCATCTACGGAGTGTTTGGGCACATTTATATGAATCACTCAGAACCCGAAGTAAACTGGGGGTCATTGAGTCGGCCGAAAAAATAGATCGTCAAAAGACATCCTTTTTACCACGGGAAAGAGCAGACTGTTTGAAACCATCAGTCATACAGAAGTCTTTAAGTTAGTCAAAACCATATCTATATATATATATACATATATATATATATATATACATATACATACATATATATATATATGTATATATATATATATATATATATATATATATATGTATGTATATATATATATATATAATTATATGTCTCAGACACCGGTTTATGTCTTCTCTCTCACAAACATATATATATACATATATATATATATATATATATATACATATATATATATATATATATATA
>Ga0126342_10003003_pt1 | contig 27305 bp, 25 predicted proteins | sample Cyp1metagenome_FD_92528 | JGI IMG/M metagenome (GOLD analysis project Ga0126342, IMG submission 92528) | Coral microbial communities from Lord Howe Island, Old Settlement Bay, Australia - Cyphastrea 1 metagenome | ecosystem: Host-associated > Invertebrates > Cnidaria > Coral ... | reverse complement strand
TACTGCTACTACTGCTACTACTGCTACTACTGCTACTACTGCTACTACTGCTACTACTGCTACTACTGCTACTACTGCTACTACTGCTGCTACTGCTACTACTGCTACTACTGCTACGGCTGCTACAACTGCAACAGCAACAACAACAACAACAACTACTACTACTACTACAGCTACTACAGCTACTACAGCTACTACAGCTACTACAGCTACTACAGCTACTACAGCTACTACAGCTACTACAGCTACTACAGCTACTACAGCTACTACAGCTACAAATACAAATAAACTAGCTACGGGACATTACACTACACTAATTACATGATACTACACTACACTAGTTACATCTAATTACACTACACTACACTAGTTACACTGCAGCACGCTACAACTACAAATACAAATGCGATTACAACTACACTACACTGCACAACACTACACAACGCAACACAACACAACACAACACTACACTACACCACACCACACCACACTACACTACACTACACTAAGTACACTGCAGCACACTACAGCTACAAATGCAAACGCAACTACAACTACACTACATTGCACAACACAACGCTACGCTACGCTACGCTACACTACACTACACTACACTACATTGCACAACACAACACAACACTACACTACAACTACAAATGCAAACGCAACTGCAACTACACTCACTACACTACACTGCACTACACGACACTACACTACGCTACGCTACACTACACTACACTAATTACACTACATTACGCTACAGCTGCAACTACAACTACACTACACTACACTAGACTACACTACACTAGACTACACTACACTATACCACACTAGGGTACACAACACTACAGTACACTACACAAACAGTACACTACAATACACTACACTAATTACACCACACCACAACTACAACTACAACTGCAACTCCAAATGCACTACACTTATTGCACATTACAACTACAACTCGACTACACCACGCTACAACTACAACTACAACTACAACTGCACTACACCACACTACATCCAGCAGTTGTGGTAAGGTGACCACTGCAACCATTGCAACCACTCCAAAAAACACAACTCCAACCACCTGTCAGTCCATCAGTGGATTCGCTCTGCCATCCGTGATTCGCAACAGCCAGCCTCTCCTATAGGTTTCCTATTATTGAAACTTCCGCCACCGCCTTGTGCGGTACTACTGGTAGATAAAAGCACATATTTGATATCGGACTATGGGTCCGTCAAGCAAGAATCGTCCAATTCAATTAAAAACCCTGGGGTTTATCGAGAAATCGTCGGCGCCAGCGTCTCAGAGGATGCCGAAGCTCATCCCATCATCGACTTTGGTGCAGTGCTCTTTGGTGAATCCGCCGATCGGGAGACCACAGACACCCAGGGGTGGAGATTGGGGGAAGAAAATGGATCCCACTTGGGAACGGAGTTTTATGATGTTTTATGTCAGCAGTTAGGTGCTCCAATCGCATTTTGACATTCCACCCAGAGAAAAAATGAGACGGCTGAAAAAGATCGGCGACAAAATCGAGGGCCGACAGTCAACATGACTAGATTAGGATTTTTTGATATTTTTGTTTGACAATGCCAAGGGCGGATGAAACCAGCAACCTCCTTAACTCTTCTGTTCATTTTTTCGGCAATTCGTTCCGGTGATTTCACCTTTTTCCGCCAGAGACAGAGCACTTCACTACCAGACCTGTCCAGACTTTGAATGCGGCCTCTTGAATGGATTACTGTGTCGTTTCACATCTTTGGGATGATTTAAGTTTCGGAATGCAGTCCATTACAACCATGCTGGTTTTGAAGTAAACATATTTCTTTTTTAAAAGGAACGCAACACTATTCGAGGAAAACGCGACATGTTGAATCTCAGGTTTGTTTCTTTCAAAATCATTTGCAGGGAATACTCATGATTTCCAGAGGTATATTTGCTTGAAATAAAGGCTCTCAAAGAAACGACGGGTTCTACTCCAGGAATATTGCAGTTTTGACGTTTTGAAATATATTGAATATTACAGGAATTTTGCCGCTTTAAACCCCACAATTCCCTTTTCGAGGAAACATATGATGGAAACTTGACCAACAACGAGCCGCTAGGTTTTGAGAAAACAACAGCAATATCGGTACGTAAAGGAACAGTCCAACATGTGTTTTTGACCTGTGAAACTTCAACTTTCAGCGCTCAGAATATGCCACTCTCTTCGTTTTCACTGCGGTGGGAAAGAAACAATGCTCTGATTTTGCTGCATGCAAAGTCAACGTGAATTAAGAACACACTTCGTGGTCCATCTTGTGACTTTGTTTCCTTCCGCATACCCTTTCAGAAGTATCTGTTCAAAGGTTGAAACACATTGCATTTGGTGAAGGAAAACCTCAAGATAGATCCAGCAGTTGAAGACCACAAGAAACAAAGTGAAAACATGGTCACAATATCCTTTGAGGCCCCTGAGGAAACATTGGGCTTGAGAACCAAGACCGGTGACATTGTTACGCATTAGGATCTAGCTATATATTCGTTTGTCTCTATGTCTATCATTGTCTATCACTGTCTATCACTGTCTATCATTGTCTATCATGTCTATCATTGTCTATCATTTTTTTTAAAAAATAATTGTCTATCACTGTCTATCATTGTCTATCATTGTCTACCTTTGTCTTTTTTTGAATCATTATCTATCATTGTCTATCACTGTCTATCATTGCCTATCATTGTCTATCACTGTCTATCATTGTCCGTCATGTCTATCATTGTCTATCATTGACTTTTTCTTAATCATTGTCTATCACTGTCTATCATTGTCTATCATGTCTATCGTTGTCTACAACTGTCTATCATTGTCTATCGTTGTCTATCATTGTCTATCATAACTCTCATTGTCTATCATTGTCTATCATTGTCTTTTTTGAAATCTTCGTCTATCATTGGCTATCATTGTCTACATCTGTCTATCATGTCTATCATTGTGTTTCATTGTTTATTTTTATTTTTTGAATTGTCTATCGTTGTCTATCATGTCTATCAATGTCTATCATTACTGTCTATCATTGTCTATCATATGATTTTTCAATCATTGTCTATCATTGTCTACAACTGTCTACCATTGTTTATCATTGTCTATCATTGTCTTTTTTTGTCATTGTCTATCATTGTCTATCATTGTCTGTAACTGTCTATCTTTGCCTATCAATGTCTACCATTGTCTATTTTTTCTAAATCATTGTCTATCATTGTCTACAACTGTCTATCATTGTCTATCATGTCTATCATTGTCTATTTTGTTTTTCATTGTCTATCATTGTCTATCAATGCCTACAACTATGTCTACAACTGTCTATCATTGTCTATCGTTGTCTATCACTGTCTATCATTGTCTATCATAACTCTCATTGTCTATCATTGTCTATCATTGTCTTTTTTGAAATCTTTGTCTATCATTGGCTATCATTGTCTACATCTGTCTATCATTGTCTATCATGTCTATCATTGTCTATCCTTGTCAATTTTCTTCAATCATTGTCTATCATTGTCTATCACTGTCTATCATTGTCTATCACTGTCTATCATTGTCTATCACTGTCTATCATTGAGTTTCTATCATTGTCTACAACTGTCTATCATTGTCTATCATTGTCCATCATTTTCTTTCTTTTTTCATCATTGTTTTTCATTGTCTATCATTGTCTGCAACTGTCTATCATTGTCTATCACTATCTACAAGTATCAATCGTTGTCTATCATTGTCTATCATTGTCTATCAGTGTCTATCATTGTCTATCGTTGTCTATCATTGTCTTTCATTTTCTTTCATTGTCTATCATTGTTTATCATTGTCTATCATTGTTTATCATTGTCTATCATTTTCTGTCATTGTCTATCAGTGCCTATCATTGTCTGTTAGTGGCTATCGTAGTTTATCATTCTCTATCATTGTGTATCATTGTCTGTCTATCTATCTATCCATCTATCTATCTATCTATCTATCTTTCTAGCTACCAATCTTATAAATATGGAACTGATTGGGAGAATGATGTTTTTTTCACACCTTCCAACGCGCCCCGGAAGGAGCTGCTGGTGAAGAACACTGGCGTGCTGCCGGCGAACTTTCTCCTGCGGCAAGCGCCGCCTCCGGAGGCGGCAGAGGCAAGCACAAGCGGTCGTGGCAATGATGCCACCATGCTGCCAGAGGACAGGAGCATGTGGCCTGTATATACAAAGAACACAGATACACACACACACATATGTATATATATATGTATATATATATGTATATATATATATATGTATATATATATACATATGTATATATATATTTACATCTAATTATATGTAATTATATGTAATTATATATACATATAATATTATGTTATGTATATAATAATGTGATGTAATGTATTGTATTGGAATGGAATTACATTGAATGGAATGAAATGGGATGTATGCTATGCAATGCAGTGTAATACAAATTATATTATTGGTGCACATAATATACATATATATGTTTGTAGCGACCTAAAACGACTTCATCATAATTGATGGTTAATATGTGCAAAATCATCACACCGGGCCTTAGATACGGCGCTGTTCTAAGTAAAACAAATTAAACTAAACCTGGTCGTGTTAATCACCAACTTTTGGTTCTTAATTATCCCCCCTTTAAGAGGTGATGTCCGGTGATGTTTATCGAGAAGAAAATGGGAACCCTATCGGACCCCTATGGGAACCCTGGAGGATCCGGCGGATGAGACTGTTGCAGATGCCATGGACGAAGCCGGAGATCAGGCAGCGGACACGGCGGCTGATGCGGATGCTGCGGCTGATGCGGATGCTGCGGCTGATGCGGACGCGGCTGATGCTTCAGGTGCCCCGATGCCACACCAACAGCCCTGAATTCAGCATTTCTTCAAGATATGTTTCATTTTTTTCAATATTCTTCACATATATTTGTCACATTTTGTCACTGTATCACTGTATTTTCTACTTTTTCTGTCCAACAATCATAGTCCTGGCCGAATTCTTAACGACTTATGGCATCTCCGGGGCACCCAGGTGCCGATGATGCCGATGGCGCTGATGCCGATGCAGCACCTGAGGAAGCGGAGGAGGCTCCTGTTGAAGCGGATGCCACGGCGCCGGGAGCTGAAGTGGTGGGTGATATTGGGGAAATGCGCCTTGGCTTCACAGGATTCCACTATTCGAATCATTCCACTCTTCGAAAATGACTGGAAAGTGATGGAAAATGATGGGGATAGGGTACAATTCCAATGGTTGATCCTTATAATTATTTTCATGGCCGTTTGGGGTTTCTAGACGAACCCATTTCAGATTTTCTTGAGCAAAAAACATTGACACGTTTTTTGAACTGACAAATAGCGGTTAGCATTCGCATGCATTCGCAAACGAAATGAAAGGTGGGCTTTGTAAGGCAAGTCCGGTTTTATTGTGGGCCTGGAAAACCAGAGCATTAGGATGTAGGGCTTTGTAAGGCAAGTCCGTGTTCCCCGTGAGGTCCAAATCCAAAGTTCCAAAGGTATTCCCATTGTTCGGTCTTTGAGGGTTTGACAGGAGCTGGAAGCCAACGAGACGTAAATACATACTTGAAGGAATCTTGAAGGATTTCAAAGGTACATGCTCACGATTTGGATCAATAAGAAGACTATGCTACTGGCAATTTTGCAGCCTACACCACAGCTCTCCCATTTGAGTCTGAGTAGAATCCTTGTGTGGCCGCCGTGTTTTACTCTTTAAGGATGACCTACAGCGAGCGCGGCAGTTGTAAAGGCTTTCGAAGTCATCGGATTTCTTTCTCTTTTCAGCCAACCAGGCCTGCAACAAAGTGTGTTGGGTTGGGGTTGGGCAGTCCGATGGTGTCCTGCTCAGATTTTTGGCAATTTTGACAATGGTGTATCAAGACAAGACAATGACCAAAGCAGGCATGCTTTCTAAACAGAGCTGTGCCATTAGATATGAGACACCCATTGCGCACGGAAGCCCTGCCTTGGTTCCCATCAGGCTGGGGAGCTTCAAAGCGGAACTGCTGCTTGGCACTGAAAGAGTGTAATTGCTTTTTGCAGTGAGGGCTGCAATCTACCTGAACCACGCTGCTTTGAATGGATATAGTCAAGACATTGAGCAGACCTGTACATTTGGATGTTATTTCTTTTTTCATCAGAGTTTGGGTGTGATTGAATACTGTATCTTGGTTTCCATTCTGATTTCTATCCACAAATACGTTCCCACTGATTACCGGTTGATTGATTCATACCACCCCATCCTCCCCCATTTTTCTTTGCCAATAGGGTAAATTGGAGTTAAACAACATCTATAGGATTATGTAAATGAAAGTAAATGGTATGTCAAACCGACCCAGGTTCTGAAGGTCTTTTACCTCATGGCATATCCCTAGTTATTGTCTGATCAACATCTTTAATCTGATATCCTCAACGATGGTTGACGGGAACATCTATATACAGGAACCCCCATATTTGGCGGGTAAATACATGGCGTATATATGGTCTACATCATGGTTTCTCCAGATGTTCCTTTAAACCACCCCGGAACCCTGCACCAACCAGCTGATTCGCCGAGAAATGTCAGGCTGTTGCGTTTTTCCAACGGAGCTCCAGGCAGGGGTTACCGGGGATGGTTTGGTTATGTTTGGACTCCCAAAAGGCTAGTCATGTAGCATGGAGAAGCATCGAGAAATCATCCATTGTGGCCGCTTGATAGGTTTCTCCGAGTCTTGTCCCCCAACACTGGCACCGAAGCTTTTGCCATACTTCAAACCATCTTCTGGATCTACCTATATACCCCTGTAATGTAATATCTCCCCAGTGGAGTGTGGGTAGGTGACGCCAACTACGAGAGGGAGTATCGAGTGCTGGCACGTGGTTCCTGTCTGGATGTGCCCATTTTCGTGGATAGTGAGGAGTCACTCGGGTCAATCTGGACATTTGATTCGATGGACAGCCCGTGACAGCCCCAACAACAGTTGGTGAAAGTCTTAAGACTCACCACCATTTGGGGTGCTGCTGGGTAGTCTTGATTGATGATCTAAAGTACATGTTACGAGTGTTATTTGACAAAGAGAGATTGACTCAGTGGAAATGCATTGATCGGGCCAGGGACAGATCAGATGTATTCATACGGCGGTTGATTGGTCCATCATGTCCATCTCTGATGATCTCTCTATAAATTCGATCTAACAGTTCTTTCAGCAAAGTTCTGGACTACACGTTCTGCATATATAGTCCTTCCGCTTTGTGTGGATTGAGCTCACTCTGCTGGCTGCAAAACGTCGATGTGTCTTGAAGGTGTAACGTTTATGTATGCCCACCCACTTATTATGTACATTGACTGTATATACTGTATATACATAACATAACATACCATACGATAACAAAAGATAACATAACATATATCAGATATCATCATATATCATATATCATGTTATATGACATATCATCATATATCACATATCATATATCATAGATCATAGATCATATATGATCATAGATCATATATCATACCATACCATGCCAGATCATATTATATATACCTGTATCCCCCTTCCGGGGTCTCAACTTTTAGTCAGGCAAAATCAAGCATGTGTGAATTCATGTCCCCCCTTATAAAAGAAGGCATTTTCCATATGCCTGGCCAAGGTATTACATGGAGACCTGTGTCTATGGCCACATCTTCCGTGAAAGCGTCATGGTACGGAATCGGGCCTCCGTCGCAATGAAGATTCAGGCTTGGGAAGTCAACCAATTCCTCAAAGGTGACCCAACAGTACATGATCAAGAAGCCCTTCTTAGATCTTACTAGTGATTCTTGGTGGTTAATGAGCCCTTAATAAGCCTTCATTGTTCAGCTTGTCTTGAACACACCAAAAGAATCCAGAAACATGTTTGGGGACATAGGAGATCCTTGCTGTGGAGTTCTACTTGCGTAGCAGAGCTTTGTTTTTTTTCATTCCTCTGTAATTTTATGTGTTATTGTTCTATATATTTCTACATGCTTAAAGTTGATTCCTTTTTCCCCGATTTCGAGCATCCCCGTCAACGAGGGTCTCCTTCGTGATTGGGTAGGAAATTCATTGGAAAAAAACACCTCATTTGGGTGGACGTACCAAATCCACGCAGTATTTTATCTAGGCATATCTAGGCTTATTCTATCCTAGTCTTTTCCATTCAAGTCTAATAATTTGTTGGATATATAATTACAGCTAATATAAGTTCCCTTCGATTTTTTTCGAGACACCTTTCGCCGTTTCGCCAGGTGCAAAAACCTAAGCAGATCCCGGGTGAGCTTCAGCCGGAAGTCACAGAAGAGGATGGTCATCAATCCAATTAACAGGGGGTTGATGGGATTGGTTAAAACCATCTAAAACCATCTAAAACCATCTAAAACCATCTAAAACCATCTAAAACATATGAAAGACCAGCGATTTATGGATGGAATTTTTAGATCAAGCATCATCCGGGGAATCCGGCTGTTTTCAGGGGACCAGGTGATAATCCATACCCCATCTGATTTAGCTTGACCATGGCACATACTGATGGAAGAAGCCCTGCACCCGTTGGTAGATGGTTTATCCATAAAAATCCTAAATTAACATCCTATGATTTACAGTATTGCATAGTTACCGAACAGTTTCCATTTGGTGCAAGATTTCTTGCATCCACAGTATATTATCATATATTATCAATGTTTTGAAAAACATTTTGGACAACTTGAGCCCCAAGTTCAAAGCGGGGAGCCGCCGTTTGCCCAGGCTGAACACAGCGTTGGCCTACATCCAGGGACACGGTTCCCAGTCGATCCAGGCGAGTACTGTGAGGATGGAAGCAGATGGCCAACAACCGTGAAGAGGTAACAAGGATGAAATGCCATGGAATTTCAACAAATCATTGAGGTGTAAGTAGTTGGGGTGACTTTTATGGTGAGAACTATGGGATTTTTTCCGCCCTTTCTATCTTGGGACGCCAGAGATGGTCATAATTTTGCAAAGGTGAAGTTTTCGCCCAAGGCGGACTTCCTGGAAAGGCGCCAGTTCAATGGGGTCCATGGGACATGGGCATCCAACCCCGCAGATCATGTGGATAAAAATCATGGGGCCCAAATTTTCTGATCCGAAAAAAATTACCCCACAGCAAACCAACATAGATATGGATTTTCAGGGGTTTCGAAAATGAACACACATGGTGCATTTGCATGCATTTTCTATTTCATTCTATATCAATGTTAGTATATTGGAGGCTAGCTCGCCATAGAATGTGATGAATGATCTCTACTCCAAGTCCAATGGGTAACGGTTCCCACGGAGGCATCCAGAGTATTGTGACTCGGAACGTGGAGTGGGTGCCTTCAAGATCCCCATGCGAATAGTGGGTGCAGACCAGGCGGCGGTGGTGATTTTTCCGAATTGAGTTTGCAGGGATCGTCTCAAATCTCCAATGTCTGCAGACACCATGAGCAGTAGCAGTATACCGCAGACTTGGTGAAATGATGTGGTCATTTTGTTCTACCTTTTCTCTTTGCGGCGGCCTCAAAAGTGATGGCTATAGTGGCTCGAAGGTAACTGGGATACACAATCACACCGAGCAGTTACCCTCTGGTAAACTAACATAGCTATTGAAAATGGTGATTTATAGTGGGTTTTCCCATTGAAAATTGTGATTTTCCATAGTTATGTTAGTTTACCAGAGGGTACCCATCCCCCCAAAAACCTCAAAATTCTCAAACGAAAATGCCCCCAACAGCGCAACGATTAAAACGACCAAGGATTCGGATGAGAACTGTGGGGTCCCCCATGGCCTGGGACACCCTACATACTTGGACATCTTATGATAACCATAATATGACAAGCATATGATAACCATATGATAAGCCAGTGCTATCTGGAATGCCCGTGACTTTGCTGGAAACGGTTGCCGTCAGGTGCTGCTGGTGAACACCTGCCTCACCGGAGCAGCTCGATGCGCTGTTTTTTTTTCATTTCCAGAGAGCATTTGATGGCAAAAACTACCAAGGAAAAGCATGGGAAATCACTGGACATGTGAGTAATAGTGGAAATCACGGGTTCACATTTCACATAGAGTTCGGAAAATCAGGGGAAAAAAGGCACATGTCGGACATCCGTGATTTCAATATCGAACATGATCCACAGTCAAAGGGACATACTTTTCACCCTGTTGGACCAGGTGCTCACCACTGATGCGGTGACCTTCATCCCCCAGGCGTGGCAAAGCATCATGAATGGTTTATTGGCTTTTAAATATGTTTTAAATATGTTCAACTATTTTCAAAGACTGAATCTCATATATATATATATATATTGGTCCCTGTTCACAGGGCCTGTTTGGGATGACGACTACAGCAATTTGACTCATGTCTCAGGAGTTGAAACCACCTGGATTCATGGCATGTCCTCTTTCTCAAAGTTGCCGTACGCGAAAAGCAAATGTTGAGGGGGCGGGTTGTAGCTGGACCATGGCAGGGGTCAACAACATGGGCTTGTCTAAAAATAGGGTCCCCCCAAAGGGAGTGGTTTATCATCACTTTCCGTATAAGAAATGCAACAACTTCGGGATATACAGTATATCATACAGTATATCCCAGTTCCAGACACACCCAAATATCATATTGACTAGACATATCCCAGAAATTCCCAGTAAATATGCTAAACATCATGGTCCCATGTTTAATCATACCACATTAGACATATTTTTCCATACCTGGAATGATCCTCCCAGTCGTGCATCATATTCTTAGGACAGGTTGAACCCCGACAATGCCTGGAGGTGTTGAATTTTGGCAATTGCTATGTGGGCAGCTCCATCGCGTGGCTCAGCTGGTCAGCTAGCGCGTTGTGGAACTGAAACTGGTGCCAGATCATGAAACATGATAAGAACATCAAGATGGGTGTGTCTGGAAATGGGGTATACCCCAAAAATGATGATTTAATATGATTTAATGGCGAAAGCACTGATGAACTATGGGATTTTGGGATACCCTATTTTCAGACGAACCCAGATAAGCAGTAGCTAAATCCACTAACATAATTAAAACAAAGCTGGTTGAATGATGTTGAATGGAGATCTTAGCCAGGTTAGGAAAGAACCCGGCCCTTGAGGATGCGCTTGGTGTTCACCAACGAGTCGTTGCTCAAAAGGAAGTTTGCATTTCCGTGCCTCAGCTCAAGTTTTGACTGTTGCACTGAGGTAATATTGCTGTGTAAGTATAGATGCGCACATATACATGTATGTACGGTGTATAGCGATATGATGTATAGAAGCACACTACACATTTATCTAATTGAATCTAATCTAATCTGTTCTGATACAATCACATCCTGTCCTACCCTCTGCTATCCTATCTATGTATCTGTATCCGTAAATATCATATACATACATACGTATATACACGTATAATATATATATACATACTACTGTATATGAATATATTTATATATCCTATACATCGCAATTATATATTATATACATACATGTATTATATATATATACATATACCTGGGTTAACATATATATATATATTTATGTACATGCACACACACATATATATACATGCATATATATATAATATCTTATATATATAGGTATATATGATTATATACAGTATGTATAGAATATACATTCCATATCCCGATATACATGCAGTATTTATATCAATGCACCCTAAGGATGTCAGGGATGAACCATGTGGACTTCCAACCATGTGTAGTCACTACCATGATGGTCCTCTACTAGTGGCTCTCTACTCCTGTCATTGGATCCTTTTCATTCCAATCAACCACTGAAAATCATCAAATGCATATTTCGGACGGTCTAGAGTCTAGTTCCCCATAAAAGAACCTCTGGCTTCCGAGCACATTGTGTTAGTAAAGCCACAACTTGTGCAGCTGCCTGAGGCGCTTGCCTTCTGGCATCAGCATCCACAATGTTCCTCCAGATGTCTTAGAGGAGGAACGATGGGGAGGAGTGGATTGCCCTCCTGGAAGTATTGCAGTGCCTTGGAAACTGAACCATTAAAATGGTGATTTAACCATTTACCATGGTGGTTTACTATGGTTTGCTAGCATATCTATGGGGATATTCCCTTTTTTTCCTCCAACACCTTCGCGATCATATGACTTCCCAAATAGGGAGATGAAAGGCCCATATGGTTGCATGAACCACTTTATGATATATTATGTAGCATCATTTTACATACATACATATATATATAGGTATATATAGGTATATTTATATATATATACACATACATAAGTTGGTTTCTTCGACAAACTGAGGTGTTGGAGGGAGGTGGCGAAGGCATTTTCGGCTCCTTACTTCCAGGCTGGTGATGGCCAACTCTTCCCAAGAACGAAGCCGTAAACTTACGACCTGTTTCTGTAGGAATAGCAGGCTATGTGGTATGTTGTGGTTTTGTATCTATATTTTGAGCCCGAATGATTAGCCGGATGGTAGAATATTTTTATTTGCCAGTTATCTCGTATACACCTCCTGAGTCTTGGGGCTGTAGAGGAATGTATCTAGCCATCCCCCCCAAAAAATAGAAAAGTAAAACACAAATCAAAAGCTTAGAATGGATGACCTTCGCATGACGTCTCTATCCTTTTCAGGTTGCCCCTAGAGCCCTAGAGATAACATCAACAGCATGGACGATCGGGGACCGCTTGCCCAGGCGAGCGGCGGCAAGTCTCTGTGATCTTCAGTCCAGAGTCTGCAACAGAGATGAACCACAAGATCGTTTTCAAGGACCGAAGTGACCGAAGTTGACCAAAGCATTGAGCCAAACAAAACCAGTGATGGAAGTGATGGGAATTGGCAAGGGAATCATCCCCATTTCATGACCTCGTAATGATGGTGTTTCAGGCTGGTAGATCATAATTCAGCCAGAAACGTGGGGACTCTTAGAGTCCAGAAGTGAACACTTACTTTCTGAAACAGTCATGAAACATTTCCCATGCATAGATATTTATAGTTGTTCCTAGCTATAAAGCTCCATGGCTAGTTCGGGGATTTCCCCTATTTTCCCATTCTTTTCCAGATAGAAACTGGGCAGGTTCTCACTGGAGATCTCTGCGCGCGTGAATTCACAGTGCCATGCACCGGCCAGGGCGTCTCCCAGATCCTTGGATCTGGACTTGGTGATACCTGGTAGTTGATGATGAAATGGGGGCTTATCTTAACAACATATATGAAACATCATTAGTTTTGTTGGATTTGGTGGTAATATAGTATAATATAATATGATATAATATGAATATAATATAATATAATATAATATAATATAATATATATATACTATAGCATCAACATACCAGACAAAGAGGTTTGAAAACTCATCAGATTCATCAGTTGGTCAAGTATTGGAAGTGGATAACTGGATTGAACCATGCATCATGGCCGTGCCACGCCAAGCGACGTCTCAGGGTCATCGAATTTTCGGAGACCCAGCTGAACCTGGCCTCGATTCCGAAAGATTCCAGCAGTCGCGAGTCGGTGATCGTCACCAACGTCTCCAAGGTGCACCGGAGAGTTGAACTGGATGTGGATTGGAAAAAACATGATCAATGTTGAAAATCCAGTTTCAGATTGAAAAATCCATTTTTTTTATCCAGTTCTATTGGGAAAATCATGATTTTTCATGATTGAAATGGAAACGAAGTCTGGAGTGAATTGTATCCGAGCTTCGGGGTCTTTCGCATGGACCCATTAAATGATCAACGAGATTCCCTCCTTACTATCCCAATTCTGGGAAGATGATCCTGTCTCAACATCCGCAAACTAGTGAGTGTGGCAAGAAACCGACATCCCAGTACCCAACCATTTGGGGGTCATTCTAGATCATCTCAAATAGGATCAAATAGGGCCTATACCCAATAATGCATCCGAATTGGGATGGTTGGTTTATCATTCAGTTTCATCATTGTTTTGCGTTGGGTTGAAACTGCAACCAGTGGCACAAGCCGTGCCTTTCGTAAGTAACAAGTCCCACCTTTCGAGGTGCCACAGATCATCAACGTGCTGATGCCGCAGTATGAGCTGTGTGCCTGGGATGCATCGCGGCGCAGCAGAGGGTGCCAATTTGATGGAGACGTTGGAGACATTCCGGACCTCGCTGTGCACGGTTTGATTGCGGCTAGAACCATCCTGTTGGGGGAGTCTTTCAAGTGACATGGTTTCCCCTGGGCTAAGCGAGGAAGACAAGCTCAGTTGTCTGGGGCACCCCAATTGATATTTGGAATATGCTGGGAAGCCACCAGGCAGACTTCTGGCTGACTGGGAAAATCTTTGGAATCTGTTCTAAGTCCCCTAAAGTTAATGAAAGCTCAACATCATCTCTCTTTCTCACTCTTTATAATATATATATATATATATACATACATACAAGATCATACAAATAACTATATAATATAAATGTATAAATACATAAATAAACAAATAAATAAATATATATATATATATATATACCGTATATATATATTTATACATGATATGTATGTTACACCTGGATCTTGGCTTCGGCCTTCTAAAACACTCCTTGGTGTCCTGTGCCAGGTGCCATGAAGGCAACCCCCGTCTGCTGCACCTTAGCGCCAAAGGAGTCCCGCAGGCTGCAGCTGGAATTCAAACCCACACAGGAGACGACCGGCCACGAATTTGAGGAAGTGCATCCGCCATCATAAAACGGGGGATATTCTATTATTAGTATAGGGGGTTATATATATATATATTGTATATGTGTATACATTCTGTGCATATATATATATAGTATTAATATTAGCGACCCAAGTTTTTTTTGGCCCATAGTTAGATCATCCATATAGAAGTGGAAATGGACCGGATAGGTGATAGATACACTCATTCAACATGGGAATGCACCGGCCCTGTTGCAATTATTTATATAACTTATATATATGTATATATATGTATATATATATACGTATATATATATATATGTATATATATATATATATATGTATATATATATATACATCTCCACTTCTCCTGTTGAACCCCCTGTTGGTGATTGTACTTCTAGGAGGTGATTATACTAGCCAAAATATCGGGAGATCCATCACTCCATCACCTTGGGATCAACCAACCAGCAGCCTGGGCTCCAGGAGTACGTGGACCTGCTGAAGAGTCCAAAGGAAGAGAAAGCTGAAGCTGCGGATGGAGATCTTTGGCATCGGAATTGGATGGAGATCATTGGAATCAAAAGGTTACTTTGTATATCAAAAATGGTCACTATATGTCACTATGAAATCAAAGATCCATAAAAAAAAAATAAGACCAGCTTCTTTGCTGAAAAATCTCAGGCTCAGTTTGCATTTCAATCATTTCAATGGCATTCGGCCGTGTGTCAAAATCCACGAGTTGAAGAGGTCCTTAACAATCCGTAATTCTTACAGGCACGCTAGTTTTTCATTCATTTCTTCCACATCAACCCATCCCAAGCTCTGGGAACTCGTTTGACCAAGGCAGCCGAGGAAGCAGATGAAGCGGAAGGTCAAATGGATGACGAGGAGTACAAGTGGCTATGGCGAAAAAGAGCGGGGATGAAAGCCTGGGGGATCGAGAGGATGAACATGAGTTGAGCCCAGGCAGATTGTGTTTGGAATGAAGGTAGGAAGATAAGTGCCCAATCGGAAATAGTCCAAAATGACTGATGTAGTGCTCAACCTGGATCCATCATGGAATCCCCTTCTAGGAATCGGGTACCTTACGAAGGGTATACACACCATCGTTCCATGGCATAAACTGGGATAATCCCAAGAACGGGTGACTTGTTAAACCGGGTTATTGAACCTGTTTCTACATGAGTGGGTTGATCCTCCAAGCAAACCCCTACATCCATGTGCTATGTGAGTGTTGGATCCCAAGCAAGCCAAAGTGGAAAAGAAGATGTGTTTTTGATCTTCAGTGAGCTATTATTTTTAAATGAATCTTATACGGCAAGAGCTCTTCACTGTTCATTCGGTGTTGCTTCCAACCAACATGGTACGGTCTTAATGGATACTGGAAGAACCGTGATATTTGCACCCTCCGGAGTGAGATGATACCAGCCGGTACTCAGGCAGCACCAGCTGACAGATATCCGGATGCATGGTGGGCGGAGATGGGAAGCAGAGGACTGCCGGAAATTGCCAGGTTAGATTGGGAAATTGGCCTTGATTGTGGTGTTTTTTGGCTTCGGAAACATTCCGTACAGTTGGATAATGTTCATTTATTGGTTTGGTCTATCTCTATGCGAAAACTTGATGTCATTCCGCATCCATTTGAGTAAAACTTGGCTGGGTAGGTTCCTGACTTATGTTCTTGCCAATGGAAAACATAGAACATGTAGTATCATGTAGTAACATATCCATCCATATCCCACTAGAAGTATCAAAAACAACTCTTGGGTGTCTGACAAAGGGTTATACCATGTTATACCCACAAAACAGCAATTTTCACAATGGAAACCAATGATAAAAACACTGAATTTTGGGGTAGCCTGTTTCGTGACTGCTCCGATTTTCTTTGGTATCCAAGACTAGCGAACGATTCCACGCTGCATACGACGGGGCAGGCGGGCACGATACATAGCTCTTGGCGCTTGCCTGTCTATTTCCGTCCACAGCACCTCGGTCAAGATAGCCAGATGCAAAACATTGCTACCTCACAACAAACATAACAAACCCCTCTGAAATGATGGTTAATAAGTGTTAGATAGTGTTAGTAATTTCGACAAAAGGGCCTCAAGATTGGCAATCATTATAACATGATTTGGCCTTGAATGAGGTTTGGCCCAGAAATTTCAGCTGCTGAACAATTAGGTGATGATGATGATGGCAAGCCGGGATCAGTGATCTTAAGGGTTTATTAAGATGGGGTACCATATCTGATCGATTCTATGTGGCAGAATCTAAATTTAAGTACCCTCTGGTAATCAAACATGGCAACGGAAATCCACCATTGATAGATGATTTTCCCATCAATGTCAATGTCTCCATTTATAGCAGATTTCTAAATGCCATGTTTGATTACCGGAGTGTAATTTATCACTTTTGAGGGTCCGTAGCTAATTATATAGGCAGTTCAAGGATGGATTAATCTAGGGTTGACATTACCCAAAAATCTGATGCGGTATTGCTAAATTCTAGTGACATTTGTTTCTTCGGGATTTTGATTGTCACCTTTTAGTTGTCCTTCCAGTCATGGACCACCAAGCTGTGACCCGTGAACTGGGAAGCAACCAACCTGTACGCCTTGACGTAAACGTGAGGAATGCGCGGGAGAGCCGGGAACAGATGTGCTACCTCGGAGTGAGCACATGCGCCGTGGACTCATAGAACTGTTGGCTGTTTCCGACTAATTCATGGTTTATTTCCAACGAATGTTTGGCAATTCTGGGAGAAAATGCCGATCAACTAATCACATTTGTGGATACCTTATTCTGAGGCAGACTCTTGTTGTTTGACGGCTATGGGTCAAAACTGGAGCAGCAATGAAACCATAACATTGCTCATGTTCAAAATTAAACTACACTGGACTATCCAATTTCAGCCGTCAATCATTTTGCCCCATACCCGGATGTTTTCCAGCTCTCCATTTTTTGATGGCTAGGCCTAGGACTAGGACCCAGCACGTGCCATGAAGCTCTAGGGATGATCTAGTGGTTTAATCATCTTCCAAATGAATGCTTCAAAGCAATAATAGTGCTTGGACATGGTGTAAATGTAGTACCCCCCAAAAAAGATATAAGAGTAATTTGCATTGTTTTAGATAGGATTTCAATCAATTTCACGCACACACACACACATTTCCGTGATTTTCTGATCCTGAGGTGTTCTTTCGAGCATTCTGTCGCTGTCTCCACCGAAGCTGGACTTTGGCGACATCACGGCGGGACAACGTCATGTCTTGTCACGGCCCTCAGATCGACGTCAGATCTGCTCGATGGTTCAGTTTCGTGGTCCGAGGCCTTTGGTGATCACCAATCTCACCCCGGATGATCCTCAGGAGTGAACGAAAGATTTATCAAAATTTGCATAGTTAATCTTGTTAACTTGTTATGGCTTGATTAGCTAGTCTTTCATTCAAAAATGATTATCCTCACATGATGATCCTCAAATGCTGAAAAGCTGAAAGACGAACATTTGAATCTCCACTAGAAGCCTTTGGTATCCTTTGGTCAGGTCATAGATTTGTGGACATTCTGCCTAATGCGATGGATGAATGTGCCGGTCAACACTTCAGTCCCTTCAACCGACACATTTGGGGTAAACGGTCCCGTTCTTGGGGCAACAAAAGGCATAAGTTGCTCGATTGTTTCTTCAGGGAAAGACATGGAAACTGTATGTGTTTCATTTTGAGATTTTCCATTATTCTCCCCAGACCAAAATCGATCCATGGCAGCATTACCCTCATCCATTTTCCGACCAAAGTCGATCCCAGCCACATGACGCATCTGACAGGAGCTTCACATGGAGGCTCTTCCTGAAAATCAGTGCTTTGCCGTTCTGAATGCCCCTCGCACCGTGGGAGATCGAGCCTTCCAGTGCCCAAGCAGCAGCTTCAGACAGCAAAGGCCTGTGTCTGAAAACGGAGTAGAAAACCCCCACAGTTATGGTCGACAGGAAAATGATGATCAACCAGTGGATGGAATGGGGTACTCTATTTTCAGGCAAATCCAATGTTTCTGTGTTTTTTTATGAATAAATCTGCATAGATCATAAATAATTAACCTCAGTGGGACGTCACCGGAGTGATGATCAGTAGGGGTAACTATCCCAACATGTTCTTATTTCAGGTTAGTGAATCATTCTAATTCATCCTTATGTATATACATATTATATATGTATATGTATACATATATATATGTACTGTATACGCATGTGTATATATATATATGAGGATGTTGATTCATGTTGATCACTGGTTGATATATGATAATAACATGTAAGTAATGGTTAGTCAAACCAAGCTAGTAATCAATGCGACTCTTCGTTTTTTTGGTCTCTTGGATTTCGGCGATGTTCGACACCGTTCGTAATTTCTTCGTAACAGGGTGTTCTTAAAATACTGTATAACTCATTTATCAGAGGTTATAATTGTCCTGACTCTATACTCCACAACTCTTATATAGCTTTGCCAGCATTTTTTTTGTATATTTTTTTTTCCAGAAGTTATGCGAGTAATAAACATTAAGAAAAACTCAGCCCAGCTAGTTCGTGGTGAATGAAGGGGTTTCTTTGAATATAATGGGAAAGCTACAACATTTCATGGTTGATCATGAAATTCCCCAGCAAAATGGTAATAGTGGGGTTTTGGACACCCGAACATTGATGACTCAACCATATATCATGGGCATATCCCACTGTACATATGTATGTATGTGTATCATAATGTATAATGCAAGTATACATAATACAGTACATATAACCAGGTTATAAGCGTGGTCCAGAACCAAATACCAACTGGGCACATCCAAGCAGCATTCTGCATCTGCAAGGGGCCAATACAGCTTGGAACATTGCCTGATCATGGAACGTTCGTGACATCTCTATGGTTTGGAGTTTCTGCGTACCACAAGTGAGAAGTGGCTGCTAATCCCAGGTTGAGTGATGATTGTAGGTGGGTTATACATGCTTATACTGGCTATACTATCTAATATATTAGGGATTATCATCCATAAACTCTGAATCCCTAGTGACCAAGCAGGATGATGGACAGAGCATTCTGTACACTACTAGGTGAATATGTTTTAAGTGATGAAGGTTAGGTTGCAAGAGGCTAGTCTTCTTTTTGCGTCAGCTGGGATGATAGCCCCCAAACAGGCCCTTCACCCTCATGATTGAGGATTAGGTGCACGCATGATGAGTATTTCTGTCGTTCTTTATTGATTAATACTTACTTGTTACTTGCTTTTGCTTCAGACTATTATTATTACTATTGCTATTGGTACTATTACTATTATCATCATTGTGATTCTGATGATCGTTATGATTATGATGATTATTGCGATCTCTGTATTAATTCTATGTACATACATACATGCATTTCTTTGAACACAGCTTCTTGCATGAATCAGCTGTGGTTTCGGCATCGGACCCCCAGGTTCATGATTGAATTCAAGCCTCAGCTGGTCCAGATCTACCAGTGCAGCCTGAGTCTTCGGACGGACAAGACGCGGGTTCAGGCACCGGAAAGTTGGAAGTGCCGCAATCTCATGGCATTTTTAGACTTTTGATAGTTTTTGTTGGTCCAAACTTGGAAGTGCGATATCCAGCATTATGCATGTATATATATATTATATAATTATATATATTATATGTATATAATTATATATATATATACATATGATCATATATGTGTTTTTTCCTCTGAAGCATCCCTGTTTTTTTTTCCAGCTTCCATGGTAGTTTTCTCTGATCTGACGAAAGGATCTGGCCGTTTTGAAGAGGAAAAGTGTTGATTAACCATTGGATTTCTGGGGCATTTTTCAAAGCGGGGCCTACGGGCTTGGAAGGTGCCTCTGAGAGGGAAAGGCGTTTGTCCGGTACTGAAGATCGAACCGGAGGCCAGGGGGTATCGCTTTTTTTTTTGCATCACCAAGCCATTGCAGATTGACATAGATTGACATAGATTGACATAGATACTGTATACCAATCTCTCGATATGTTCGTATAAATACATTCATATCTATATGCTTTTGTATATCAGCGGAATGCCACATATCAAAAAATCACCCGCAGAAGTCTCTGCAAAGCCTGACTGGTTCTGTGTCAGGATGGTGTCATCCACATGGGATCTGTGGTGTACAACAAGGAAGCAAAGGAGCCACATCCCTCGGAGAATCAGGCCGGTAACCTGGAGCAATCGCGCAGCCGGTGAATTTTTTTGCAGGACTACACCACAAATCAGCTGGTCATCAAAAATGAGAGCCCCTTTGAGCTGGTTTACAAACTTGAGATCCTTGGCGATCCCCACTCGACCGGTGGTTGATGCTAGCGGCTGCTAGCGAGTAGTGTGGCTACGCGGTGATACCAAGTGCTTTATTGGACATTAGGAACCCATTCTCAACAGAAAGGGATGACAGAGGGTGAATTGGACTGCTCAAATCAGTAGTTGGGAAGGAGTGCCGGGTCATCCATTTGCACAGTGAATGTGAAAGAAAGCAACCAGAAGGATCTGAAGCTCAATGGCTAGATTTAAGGGAGACAATTACAGGACACATCTGGCTTTCCCCATGAAATTCTTGGAAATTCCAGCTGCAGATTTTCCATTCAACTTCTGAACAAGGGGATTTCCCAATCAGGTTATGGGGTACCACCCAAATTTGGTCTGGTTGCATGATCATGTTTCCCCATTTTCAGACACCTTGGATTTCGAAGTCAGAAGTTGTAATGAGGATTTTATACTTTCATAATCATCCATGTATTCTTACTATTCATCGTTTTTTGAACGTGTTTTTTTCTTTTTAATGTGGTGAACATAATAGGAACCTCCCATTTGATGGTTGATACCATCCATCCCTAGTGGGGATGGTAAACTTGTCGCCGAGGACGGTGATCCGTGGTGATCGTGGGCCACCACCCTTCACCCTGACGCCAAATAGCGCCACCGTGGCGGACGCTGAGCTGGGAAAGCATGGCTTTTTGCGAATGACGAGGGATTTCTCCTGTAACAAAATCACTGCAAGGATTGTTTTGTGTGTGGTTTCAATGGATAGATTTATGACATAGAGGTGCTATTCATTGATAGGTGCATGGCAGTTGTTCATCGTAAGTTTCCCACTTTGTCCCATAGTGTTTTTACTACCGCCGTTTCACAACCAAGATGAACCAGCCCACCATTTCGCAAACAAATATGATAAGCCTGATAAGCCTGATAAGCCATGGGATTTATGGGGTATACTGTGACCCATTTTTAGACACCCATTGGGGTGTAAGTTAAAACCCCATCACCCTGGCTTTATCCACTGAGGCCAACAGCTCTCTCAATGCGCCTTTGCTGCAGATCCGCTAGAAGGGCAAAATGGGGATGGCTCAACCAATGAGATACGAAGGGATCCGAAAACGCTTGATGTTTTGGATCTGAAAACCATCCAATCTTGAGGATATCCCATACCATTTGCGCTCCCAACTTTGTTGACCCGTGGACGGCCCGTGGACCAGACGTCGTAGCGAGGTCACTGTAACCTTCCAACCGCGCCGGCCAAATGCAATCTTTCGGGAGAAAGTGCTTGTCCGATGCTTGGGATGTGGCAGAGTTCCTATATGGGACATTATGGGACCAGGGAACCAAAACATCCTAGCTGAAAACGACTGAAGAATTTTGGCTACAGTTAAACTATGATGATTTTACCGCTTTGACAAGAAAGTCTTTATCCTTCTAAACCACAACAGGTCAATGTGCCAAATCAGCGAGAGCAGACCTATGCCACTCTCTCAGAGTGCTGCAGCCGACACATGCGGATTGATCAAGGGCTTATTGATAGCTTTCTACCCATTACTGGCTATTTTGATGGAAACATAACAATCCATGGGATTTCAGGATATAAATAAGGATACAGCGTGTTTTCATACAAACCCATGGGGTTTTCTGGTGGGTCCTGCCTTATTGGGGTCACACATACAGCGGATATCAACTATTTTTTGCGGGTTTGTCAGAAAAATCGGAAACTACTCGTAGGGTAGCCCTAAATTCACTGGTTAATCATGGTTAATCAGTTAATCATCATTTCCCCTTGTTAATATGTCATTTTTTCTTGGCGAAGTACCCCATTTTCAGACAAACTCATTGAGAACCATGGTCTGAGGTCTACCTCTATGGTCACTGCTTCAAGTACCAGGCGGAGGGGTAGTGGACATGGCTCAGGGTGTTATTTGATGTTTGAATAGCAAAATCATGGACATTTCACCCAAGTGATAATTTTTCTAGATCAACAACACACCTGGAACAATGAATAGGACCATACTTGGACCACAATTCTCAACCTGAGATTTCACCACCTTTCACAACTTCATAGCTGGAACAACCATAGTAACCATAGTAACCATAGTAACCAAGTCTGAGGGAAAGGTGCCGGACCGCACCCCGCCCCAGGGATACTGCTTGTACGGCATGGACTTCAAAGCCTTCGGTCGCCAGGAAGCCCAGGCGAAGGCACGGACCTGCGCAGAAAAATGCCGAATCTATGACTGGGTTGCTATGAGTGGTTTATCAATGTTTATCATACATATATTATATATAATTACATATGTAAGTACTGTAAGTATATATATATATGTTATGTATATATATATATATATTGAATAATATATATATATATATATATATATATGTATATAAATATATATATATATATATATATATATATGTATGTACACATATAATCACATATATATATATATATACACATGCATTTCAATTACACATATTTTATGACCTGATCTTTATGACGGATGACTGGCTCTCTATGGCCAGGCGGCCTTCCTGGACTCCTTGGCGGTAGGCCATGCGGGGTACCGGTAAACATACAAAAAACGATGGAAAATCACCGTGTTTCATGGGTAAATCAACTATTTCTATGACTATTTTCAATGGTTTTTTATATGTTTACCAGAGGGTAATGTGGGACATGTGGGAATGATTCAAATGATAGTGGAAAATCGACCATGATTCAAAATCAAATGATACTTTGGGATACTTTGGGGGTAATGTGGGAAACCCAATGCCATAAACCTACGATTTGGGGATGTTTTTTTTGGTACCACCCATACTAAAAACTGTGATTTGGGGGATGGTTTTTGTCATAGGCAAACCCACATAATGCACATCCAGCTTGGGTATGGAACACTTGATGAATTCTAAGACAAATACTGTAGAACAATGTTGCCATGTTTGGGTTTGAAACGTCCAAGTTTTCGGGAAAGAATTAGTGTTGGAAGATTCGGTTTCCAGGATGTTCATCACTTTTTCGTCACAGTAGGCATGGCAGAAATTTGGACGTACATGGAACCATTCGCTGGATACTCGTCAATTCTGAATCTCATTCTCATTCAGCCGACTCTAGAAGTACTGAAGTCTTCAAACATGTCATGCAGATGCCATTCCTGCACAATGTTTCCAGGCTGAGCAAGCCAGAACCTCTCTGGGTGATGCAATAACGATTTGACGTGGCACGATAACCCCCTATCACGGATGTGCTTGAAGAATAAGTGTGAAGAACAAACCAAAAGATATTTCAAAGATGCCAGCCCCCAAAAGATATTTTTAATATGCCAGCCTCAAAGTACTTCAGTTCACAAAAAGATCAGATGTGGTAAACCCAATCATAAACCTAAGTATCATCCCCAAATGATAGGTTTATCATTGGGTTTACCACATTAAGAGGTAGCCACGGAGCCAGAACCGCAGATTGCTCGAGGCACGGGCGCCACCGTGACTGCGGAGGGTGCTTTTGAGTATCCAAACGCGCAGAGCAAGGCCGGTGCGGAACGCGGGAGCGTGGGATGCTGAAAAGCTGTAGCTGTGAAATGTGCCCAAACATGTGCTACTCTCCGAACCGCGAATATGACCTGAGAAGTGTTGTTGAGCAGAAGTGGCCAGCAGACTTTCACACGAAATTTGGTGACTCCAAAGCAGCAAGCTGAGGCTCGTCCACTGCTTTTCATCAAATAGATTTGGACACTGGGCACGTTGCCCCACTGCCAGGAATTTTCCTTGGTCTTCGAGCGTGGAGAGAAGTTGAAGCTCTTGATGATAGGCCCGGCCATTGCATTGAGAGAGTGGAGCGACTGTCGTGAGCTTTGTACGACTTCCAGCACTTGCGCGGTAAAATATAGTATATGAATGTGTATGAAAGAAATGACGTGGACATCCATAATTTGAAAACTTGACCTCAGGCATTCCGTTTCATGACTGCTTCTGAACAACTAGGGATGACACGGATCTTGTGTTGCTGCTTGGCATTCTGGCTGCACCAAGAATGCTCATACATAGGAACACTTCTCATGTCAGAGTGCAGTTTTTACACCGTGCTTTGTCTTTTGCAGGGTTAGAAAAAAAGGCATATGAAACATGTTTCAAGAAGTGTAAAAAGACATAAAAAGACCAGCAAAAAGATGTATACAGACTGTTTGGCATCAGAATCTGGTTGGATTACCTCTCTCGCAAACTGGCATTTGTCAAACTGCACCATTCCAAGCCTGCCATGCATATAGGGGGATGGTCACATGTTTTGTTTTCCGAATTCCAATCAATGCATTGTCTACCAGGAACATATCAAGTAGTTCAAAAGTAATCGTTGTTTCACCAAGCACCAGCCATGGCGCGCTTCTTCAAGAAATGTTTTGAGCGTATCTGCGGAAGTTGCGCCCAGATTTGTGGGCCTGTGGTGGCGCGGTGGAAAGTTGAGATGGATCTTAGAGCTTGAACAGCCTGGTGATTTCGCAGCTTCATTAACCAACCAAACTGGTGATTTGTAGCTCCATCCATTCAAATCGGCAATTCTTTAGGTTCGTAGAGCAACCAAAGAGGTGATTTGAAGAGTGAAGTAACCATTATATTACACCCAGGGGACCATAGACTTAGTATTTTTTAAACAGAAAGGTTGGAAATAGGGGCCCAGTTTTACCACGTTTGTGGAAGTGCAGTATTTAATAGTTTCTTCTATATCATATATAATATTTGATCATATGTCATTTCCAATCTGTGCTCATAAATATTTACTTTCATCATGTTCCTTTATATCATGGAAACATTTACAAGTAAAACTTTAAACCACATTGAGAACCACTTCTTACGTGAGAATACTTGATTGACGACTTTTTGTTTCTTCTCCAGGATATGTTGGCAAAGGTAATTTTACTTTTTACATTTTTCTTTTTCGTCTTAAGGTGATTCCCAGTGAGCCCCCATAGATTACCAGACATCACCAGATGTTCCCAAAGATCACCCGTACAGCGTCATCGACCAACCAAAATGGTGATTTGATTTAACCATGTTGGACCAGCAACAATGGGTCAATTGCTGGATACACCTTGTTGAAGGGTAATCGATAGACTGGACAAATCATGGAAAACCAGCCAGAAATTAAGTACTTATATATGCTTGTATAATCTCATGAATGAATGAATGAACGAACGAACAAATGAATGACTGAATGACTGAATGACTGAATGAATGAATGAATGAATGAAGGCATGAATGAACGAACGAACGAACGAATGAATGAATCTGATATAACTTTAAAATCTTTTAAATCAATAAGGGTATCCAAGGCTAGTCATTATTGATCATCCCCAAACTGGATATTCTAAGGTATCCCAGGATAGGTAGTTACCGGGGCCTTGCGATTTCATCGAGTTGAGATCACCATTGCATCCTGTGCTGAGATACTGTATCCCGTTTTTGGACGAACCCCACCTGGAAAATCAAGATTAACACATCTATTCCCTTCGATCTTATCTTCACACGGGTGTGTCCGAGAATATAGTGTATATATTTTACCCCCAAATGTGACTCAATGTGGTGGTTTATCATGGCAATTTGCCTATTAAGAGCGCAATAAATTTGGGGTTTCCGAGGTGGACCCAGGGGGTTGCAGGTGATCATTTGCCTCTTGGCTGGCAGCTCGTTGGCGAAATTGATCTTCCGATATCTGCAGCCGGTGCTGTCCTTCTTGGGAGAGCGGGTCCACATCGTTGAGTGGCTGGGTTGCAGGTGGGTCAGGTCAGGTATTCTACTCAAAAATTGGAGGGTCAACTATGGAACATAAAATGATGGACACATATCGACAAATCTGCGGTTTGTGTGGTACCTCAGGTGTGGGTTTGTCTGAAGATAGGGTACTACTAAATCTGCTGGTTAATGCATCATTCTTTTCCCTACTTAAACTGCCATGACTGGGGGGTATACCCCTCACACAACCCCACATTCTTTCAACCGAACACTCTCTGGTGGTTTCAACTAAGTTTTATATTTTCCACCATAGAAATGATATTCCTATTATACATATATATATATATAATGGACGTCAAAATTTCCACTACCAAAAGGCTGTGCTTGAGGGCCCTTGCGAACTGCATTTCAATAAGAAAATTGCATTCCCAAACCAGCCTTGTGCACATGCTTTTGTAGGTGGGCTGTGTTTTTGTAGAACTTTTGAATCTTATAAAAACCAGGTGTCCTTTTGTAGGGAACATTGTTTTTTGGTCATGCAAAACCATGAGCACAAGAGCCCTCATTTTGTAGCAGACACGTTGGTC
>Ga0126342_10003002_pt1 | contig 27307 bp, 25 predicted proteins | sample Cyp1metagenome_FD_92528 | JGI IMG/M metagenome (GOLD analysis project Ga0126342, IMG submission 92528) | Coral microbial communities from Lord Howe Island, Old Settlement Bay, Australia - Cyphastrea 1 metagenome | ecosystem: Host-associated > Invertebrates > Cnidaria > Coral ... | reverse complement strand
CGTGTACCACGTTGAAATCTTGGACAGTTCCATAGAAGTCCAGGGGAATATTTTTTTTTTGATGCAAATCAATTTTTATTTTGATACTTATGGGGATATTTTTTTTTTGATGCGTTTTTATTTTTTTTTGATCCTTCACCCTTGCATATTGGGCAGCATTTGTGCAGCGATCATAAAGCCGGCGCTTGTTTCTGTATCTTGTTTTGTCACCATTTGCATCCATTTGGTTCCTTATTCTTGTCAATGACTCATGAGATTTTACCCGTGGTTCCTCACTCTGGTGTAAATATTGATTTTACCGGGCAGAGGGTTGCCAAGGATTGGGTGCTGTCAGTTTGACCAACTTTGATTAATTTATAATTATTATTCTTTAATGGTATCATTGGTATCTACGATCAATTGCCATACATGTATACATACATATATATATACACATATTATATTATATTATATGATATGATATTATATTATATTATATGATATTACATACATACATACATACATACATGCATACATGCATACATGCATACATGCATACATGCATACATGCATACATGCATACATGCATACATGCATACATTCATACAATCATACATGCATACATGCATACATGCATACATACATACTATATACATACATACATACATACATATATATATATTTATTTATTTATTTATTTATTCACATGTATGATAATATGTAATATACATAATTATATATATACACACCTGTGAGATGTATCAGCTGCAATCTGCAGCTGGGATGACCATGGACCACTGATGGACCAGCATGGATGACCGAGGTTCGTTGCTCTGATGTTGAACCCTTTGATCAGTGGCCTTTTCCTGTCGCCTGGCGACCCCTGGCGACCCCTGGGGGCCCCTGGGGCCTGTTTCACCACCGGTGAAATGGCGGTGAAACAGCCATGAAATGGGAGATTAATTGAGATTACTGATGCAAAATTGCGTCATGGCAAGTGACAGCATTGTCATTGAGCAGTGATAGACTCTAGCCAGGAGCCACTGTCTCTTCATGCTCGATTTGAGCGATTCAGTTGAAAGGGAAGTTTCATCCTCCTGATTTTTTTTACGCAGAACTTAGTTCGTTGTTTGTTGAGAAACCGGTTGCTCTCTTGGCCAATCAATATATTCACGTGCATGCACTGTGTTTCTGACGGCACGCCTGTAGCATGTCCCACTTGGGGTCTAAGCAGCCGTGGGAAATCACTGACGGGTCGTCACGGTGTTCGTCTCTCCCCTTCCCCCAAGGTGGACGCTGTCGCTGTTGGGTCCCGTCATTGCGCTCTTCGTGGTGGGCAGCCTGGTGCAGTTTCGGATCTATGGCCCAGTGACCAATCAGTGGCTGGGACATGGACCAATGGAGTACCATGGAGCACCCATGGAGCCCTGGGGAGATCCAGAGGTGAAATGGCTGGTGAAATTGTTGTCCAAAAGATGTCGTGAAAGAGGGTTCTCAACTGTTCATTGTGTGATTTATTTGATTTGCAAGCAGGCTGCTAGCTTCAGAGATCATCCGACAGTGACATAACGACCTCATGGATCCTCATGGATTAAGCAAACACGGCAAGATTTTCCAAGGGCCCACCAGCATCAAGCAGACCAAGGAGCTACGCCTGGGGGTTGTCGCCATGGCCTCCATTAGAACCTTGGTGTCTGGAAACATTCTCCAACCACCAAAAGTTGTCGTCAAGTCTCTGCCATGAGCCAGAGGGGTTATGCCTGGAGAATGTTGGAATGCTAATTAGGACTTATTTGGTTGCTGCTGTTGCCAAGAAGACTATTGTCCTTGTTACATCGCAATTCAGAGTTTCTCAAACTGCGTCAGAGCTTCCTCATTTTCGGAAGCTTGCAGATGGAACCATGGGCTGGCATCCTTCATTGAAACTTGGGTTGTCAGGAACGCTGGCGTCACTTTGTGATCTTCATGTTTGCATGCATCTTGGCTGAAGTCACGGATCCCAGAACTGACAAAAGAGGGTCGAAGAGAGAACATATGATTTGGATTTAAGACGCGGGACTTTCAGATTCAATCGCCAGTCTTCTTCTGAGGTGATTTCCCATTCTGACCAGAATTGCCCGCAACATCCCACAACATACTGTCATATTACTGTCACTTCAAATATATGGAAGGCGAGCCTCGATAGGCCCAATATTTGAGGGCGTTGTGTAGTATCTTAGAACATCTTAAAGTAAGTCTTACAACTCGCATGGGGTGCTGAGCCACCCACCCTATTCTGATTGAACACCCTCTTTCAATCCTGGGGCTTTGGGCCCCAGCGGATGGCTGCAATTGCTGTTGCTTCCCGACGTGAGCGACTGTTGGATCATGTTGGAACTTTAGCCATCACCATTGTCACCATCGGTCCTTCGTTCTTTTGTTGTGTCAACCCATTGGATTTCTCCTCACGCATTGGCTGTGGATGACTCGGCGTCACAAGCTCTTTGTACGTAACTCTTCTTTGTGAGGGTTTCCTTTGGTTTTGCGACGCATTGAAATCGAATATCAGTTGAATATAGTTCAAACATTCTTGTGTTGACTATGCTTGAAATGGAGACCCCTTGACTCTTGGAACTGTTTCTTTTTTGGTGGAGGTTTGAACTTTGAACAGAGATTGGATCAAGCACCACCTGCCCTCTCAGGTGCTTTTTTGATTGTTCTCTTCTATCACCACTTGCACTCCCTTTCCCATGCCTTCTACGCTCGAAGCATCTCGACTACGAAAAGATTACTGGGCCTGTTTATGTTGGAGCGTGCCATGATGTGCCATGGTTGTTTTCAGAGAGGCGTATTCCCTTGAATGTCTCAGAACAATGTTGAGCCCTGCTGGCTGTGAAATATCTACAGAGAGTGGCAATATTTGTGGCCTTTTGCCAGTGATTTGAACATGCATTTAGACATGAGCATGATCGCGAAAAGCATCAAAACAAGGAGTGCTGGCCATTCCTCTGACTACACCCTAGCCATTCTCAATGGGGAAAAAAAGGCATAATATGGCAGAATATTTATTATTATCATAATATGTAATAATCCTTGTGGTTTTGGGGGCTGCCTAATTACTAGACGAAGCCCCTTAGCAGCTAATGGAAGCCTGCGAGGTTTGCAGAAAGCCTACTTTGACCGTGGACGTGATTGGGATTGGTCAGCTCCTCATGCACAGGGGCAAAACCTGAGTTAAAATAGGGTAGACTTGTTTGCACACCGAGATATTATATGCGTATGGCACAGCACACATCATACATGATGCTCATTAATCTCATCATATATTGTATACTTCATTATACTTACACGATCTTGCATATATATATATATATGTATGTATTGTGATTCAGTGTTATCAATGTCAATGTTTAATTATTGCAAATGGAAATGAACATCAAAAACAAATGTAACGCATGTGTACCCCTGTATGTGCACAGACACCTTTCGTAAGTACTGATTTTCCGCTGCCACATTGTTCCAAATAGCTCAGCCAGGCAGCGTTTGTGTTTACCACTGTCTCAAGAAATTGATTTCAGGGAAAATCTACAGGATACTGTACCATGGTATAATATATATATATATACACCCCCCAAATCCCTAAAAATCGTCGGATTTTCAGCTAAAATCCGTAGATTTTTCTGCCTTTTGAGTTGGGACTGTCAGGTCTGATGTTGAGAGGAACCCCTACCTTCCGCTGATCCTCTTCACTGGGACAGTCACCGACTTCCGGGTGCCAGGAGATCCCACACCGATGCTTGGTTTCATCTTCATTCCATTGATTTTCATGTTAAGATATGTATATATAATATATATAATATATGTATAATTATATATAATTATAGATGATATATCATGATATGAATTTGATGCTTGCACAATGTGGCAATGAAGTTCTATTTGTCCATGTGATCATTGGTAAGGGACAGCATTTTCTACCTGAAATTTGAGTGTAAAGGGATCCCGCAGGGCTCACCAAGGATCACAGAGATCTTCATTAGTCCTTTGCACACTGGTCGCTTGGCCTGGAGCACTTGGCGACTGTCAGATCACGAAAAATCGGCGACCGCACTCCCAAAAAGATCCAAACATCTGACAGAAACCAACCCCTTACAGAATTCATATGGAATTTCATAGCGTTCCAAGATTCTTGATGGGACCCCGGACCCTCCCTATATTTGTGAGGGGTAGATCCCTCTGGTTTTTCTATGGAATTGGAATCTTCCAACAATTGATGGAGGATTCTAGTCTCATCACCTGTCGCCCCACAATTACTATGTTGCATGTCACCAATCCCTTCCACCTGTCATTCCACCTGTCATTCCACCTGTCACTAAACACCCCAAAGCCCTGGTGGAATGCAGTGGATATTTATTTTCATTTGGGGGTCCCACATTGTTATTCAAGTGGCTCTTGCTGTCAGGGATAGGATTACTTTATGTACCAATAACTTACCCTCCTGCATATAGCGGGCCTACCGATATGTGCAGGATTCCTCGACAACAATTATGACATTATCATGAATCAGATTGAATTACAACATATTATCTATATCCAAAAACTATCGAGTCATTTTGAACGATTAATATGTATTAGTTATTACTCTATTAAAATCTATTAACTACATTCACAACTGATATGTGGAATCCTAATCCGCTCATTCAATCCTGCCCTTCTCCAACCAATAACCCATCGCCGTAGGCAGCGAGCGCACCGGCTATGTGCCCACACCGTCCTGGCGTTCGCTCTCCAAGTCGGCAGCGCTGGCCGCGGCCGCCAGCGACGCCTTCATCATAGGCGGGAGACTGTGGGAAGTAAAGCAACATCAAGCGCACCCATCATGTTCCATCTTTATCATTTTTTCGGGAACCCCTACATCAGAACAATATGATATAAATTGATATAATATAATATAATACAATGTAAGTTAATTTAATTTGATATAATATGATATGTAACATCATAATATGCAATATACTATATAATATAACACAATATCATCACAATGGCCCATGTCTGAAATTTCCTGTGAGGCATGCTGGACAGGGCTCGGCCCCTTGGCAATCGCGATGCGAGGTGTGTTGGATTTCTTTCTTTGTTAGTAGGATTCGGGATCACGTGTCAGGTAATGTAAGATATATATATATATGCTCTGAGTCTTGGTATGGGACCTCGGCGCAGCTGGCCGGACTGGTTGATGTGACGATGTGTGTAATATTATATAATTAACATCAATTAACTTATATAACAGAGTGATGATGGTGGGACTTGTGGGGAATAAGTATGGACAGGCACGACATCCAAGGGGGCTTCTGTGTCTTTGTTTGGAGAGGCTCATCTCAGTGGAGATTTTGGAGAGCTCAGCAGTGTTTCTGCAGGTATCGCTTTTGGCTGGAGTTCCTAAATTTGCGGATGGGCGACTACATCTTGCACCCTGGCCTGGTTGATCCTGGTTGATAATGTTGATACCCCGACTTTGTGATGGAGGTGCAATATCTGTCTCAGAATCACCACCCCAAACCATGCTCCAACAATCACTCGAGTCTAGGGCCAGTAAGAGAAACAGCCTGGCAAACTATTTGTTCTGCAAGATGTATCAATGTTCGGAATTGACTGCTCACTGTTCAACGCGGATGCACATAGAAGACGAGCATCAGTGAATGCATGTAAGTTACGCATGCGTGCCAAGCGGATCCTTTTACTGTATGTTTATTTGTTTGAGGACGGCTTTGGGTTCCACCCCATGTTTAGGATCTTCAGTTGAAACCATTGGTGATACAACGTCGATTCGCACGCGCGTGCGCTTGGCAATTTCAGGTTTCATGCTCGACCCTCGCCTTTGCTGACACGCATCAGCCAGTACAGGAGGGAGCTGGGGCGGGGATTGCTGCAGGCTGACAGGCTGACACCTAGCATTGTCACTTCATGTCACTGCAGGAAACAGGCAAAATCCATCAAAATCCACTTAGTTGGCAGAATTGTCTTTGAAGCGTGGTGGATGCTGCATGTAATGAAGCAAAGATAAGCAAAGGGAGCCTTCTGAAGGTGGAACAAGTTGTTCGATGTTGTTCGTTCATGCTGTCATTTCTTCATCCTTCCAGATCTTCCAGGTGTTTGACGGACAAGCCCTTCTTCTTGTATGGTCTGATTCCAATCTGCTTGCAGACATTTGGCCTTGTGCCCTGGCTGCAGGGCGCATGCAGGGCGCTGAGCCCACAAGGTCATTTGATGTCATTTGTCACGTCTCGTGAAGAGATGGACACATCAACTTCACCCGATCAGAAATTCACAGTGTTTTAATACGTTGATCATTCAAGTAGATCCAACTATAGATAACTTATCAATACCCTCGAATCATAATTAATTACTACATAAGTATGTTGACGGATGTTGACGGCAACCAGTGAAGATCTAAGCCTCGCTTCCGTTTGACCAAGGCTGCATGTTTGACCTCCTTTTTGCTGTCCTTCAACTCTTCGAGCTGCGAGCTCTCGAAATATTGGTACTTGGTGCCTTGGAGAGAACCAGGTTGGTATGGGCCAAGATTTATAGAATGTCGATCATTTTAAATCAATCCGCACACAACAGATTTGGCGTTGGTTTGTATTGGACTATCCAATCCAATCTTTAGATATTTTCGGCAACCCTGTCTTGACTCAAAACATCCCCAAATCACTTCGGTGGGAAGCAGAGGATAAAATGTGGATAGCACAGGTGACCGAAGTAAGCAAGAACCCACCAGAGACTCCCACAGCAATGTGCCTGGCATGGACCAACTGTTACCCGCTACCCAATTCATGGGGCTCAAAAGATCATGCCCAATAGGGTTTTATTGACTGGTTGTGGCAGCCTCACTGAACGAAATGGCGATGGAGACAGAGAGAGAGAGAGAGAGAGGGGGATTTATTGCAGTGAAATGTGTGCCTACATGGCTCTACGGTAAACATATGCTGTACGCTACTGCAGACTCAACTCTTCGTACAGGTCAACATGTGAGCGATGCCAGCGATGCATATAAATGTAAATACTAGATAGTGTATAAAAAAGTATACATATATTTATCATATAGTATGTATACTGTGTGTATATATATAATATGTAATGTGTGTGTGTATGTGCGTGCAGTCTACCTACGGGGACACAGGGTCTCAAGTTGTAGCAGAACCTGACTCCAGGGGCGAATCCTGTGGCAGTGGGCCCAGTGGGCTATGAGGTTTGGGCCTCCATTTTAATCTTCTCCATCACTGTGAGTTTCTTTGCCAGCCGCGGTCCACTGGACCGTCCTTCGGGAGGGTTGGGTTGGCGAGCACCTAGGGATGCTATCAGCAGACTAAAAAACGGCCAATAGAGACGGTGGATTTTACCATGGGATTCTTGTGACTGGATGTCCAATATTTCGTTGACCACGGAGGTTTTGCAACCAAAATGGAATTTGATGGATTTTGTATGAATTTGTGACCTTCTTTTCCCCAAGAGTGGCAACATAATGCAAAGACTTCTGTGTTAATCCACCCCTGTGAGCTGATGCTGGCTTTGGACTTGCCAGGAAATATTCCTGCATTCGCCTGCCATCAGACACATACACATGGCAACTCGGTCTTTTGGAGCTTTGGGCTTGGTCAGGGGTGTAGATTCTTTCAAGTCAGGATAGAATGGCAAGCTCCTACAAGTGAACTGCTTTTCTGTCATGGGCTTGTTTGATTTTGGCTGATTTGCTATGAAGACATGTTTGTGCTGAACGAGCAAGTATAAAGAAACCGCATATGAACTTGGATAGTTTGGTAATCCTTTACTTGACTTGTTTTTTCACAGCCGTGCTAGTTTGCGCTTACTGTGACTCGCCGCTTATGGGCATATAATTGCATTGTATTGATTTTCCGTGAATTCCATTCAACTTTCCCAGTCTGTGGGTATTCATAGGTGGTAGGGTCCCAACTGCAGGTAGCCATAGTCAACCTGCGGAGGTTATTGGCTCAAAGGCTCTGAATCCAGGGGCCAGGGCCAGGTGACGCCACCCCTTTGAACAGGGTGGTATGAGAAGCCTATAGAAGGCGCAATAAGTTTCAATAAGTTTCATGTTCCTCCATCATTTATTTCCATCACAAATCTTTCAAACCCAGAATCCTTCTGCAGCGGTGGCGTCGCTGTTTTCACAAAGAACACCACAGGGTGACCCGGGTGCCGGGCGATGTCTAAGAGAGACATCGCCTTGCCATTTGAGTGGGATGCCAACGATCCGAGTCACACGAAGCTCGGCGACTGGTTTTATTAGACATGTGAAAAATCATGGTGTTATATATGTTAATATATGTTAAGGTATATTTATGTTATATAGCCATGGTTATTACCCTTTGATGAAAATTATCACCATAATATATAATTACCCATGATATATATATATATATACCTAGACCATCAAATGAACACAAATTTCCGCTCGTTTCAAAATGTGCTCGTTTGGGGGAAAAGCACTCGTTTTGAAAATTTCTGCACGACGAACATAGCCATGCTATATAATTACCCTCTGGTTATGACTAACATAGCCATGGTATAGATGGCCCATAGAAATAGATGGTTTACCTATTAAAAATGGTGATTTTCCAAGGCTATATTAAATAACCAGATGGTACATATTGTGTCATGGTTCAACTTGGGATGGTTTATACCACAATATACCACAGTAAACCACCCATGTCTGATAAAATAGGGTAAGGCGGGTATGGTTTCCTATTGACTTTGGCACGGTTTACGCACTATGTTTTGCATTGTAGCGACCTCAAGTGACCAAGCCTCATGAAGGATGGTTGAAATTGGGAAACCAATCAACATGTTTTTTTCCCCAAATGTATGGCATTGTGTCAGTGGGTGTTCCGAATTGTAGCCCTACTTCAGTAACCCTCATCACCCAGCTCATGCATCTATCTGTGCTAAAGGCAACGTAAAGTTACACGTTTTTATTACCGTTCTCGTTGTGGGTGGAATTTCTATGGCCGCAAAAGATGCCTATAGATATTTCGCGACCCAGTCCCATGGTGCCCGTGTATGTCACGTCCCAGGATTGAGCGGAGGAAATTTGGATGTCACAGTGGCGGAATTTGAAATCACTCAGCTTTTGACCATCAAAGACCTGCCCCTTGACTCACTTGGCTCGGAAAGTTCTGACGCAACGCGGCATGTGGTGAAAGCTGGTGAAACCCCTGCCATGATGAGTCATGGTTATGACGCGCATTCCTCTCAAATATACTATAATTATAGATATATATATACATACACACTTAATATTATACAATAAGACAATGCAATATACCTTACACAGCCAAATCCCGAAAAAAAAATGGGTTTACGAAAAACGGCATATTGTATGTATACCTGTAAACATGCATACATATATGCGCCTCTTTCACTTTGTGTTTCCCGTCATTACTAGAAGCCCAGGAAGATTTGCTTGGCCGCAGCGGACGAGTCGAAACCACCGGCAAGTCTGGTGCAATTGTTTGAGCCTGGCAAGGATCAGCCATTGTCCCTTTGATCGAATTGTATCGAATTGTCAGTACTTGCTCTATAATGTTCATGGATGAGTGCATTCCCAACACACTTGAGTGAGAGTCAATAAGTACAGGGAGCTCAGAAAACAAGTTGTCAGGAAAAAAACATGCATCTTTAAAATTCAAAGTCATGTTATTTTGAGCTCATGGGGGACAAAGGTGAGAATCTTTGAGTAGGGGGCTTTCTTAACATTTGATCATGTCTTTTCTATTCTTGTCTCTTCTCTTCTCTTCTCACCTCACCTCACTTCTCACTTGACTTCTCTTCTCTTCTCACTTCACTTCACTTTTCTTCTCACTCCTCTTCTCTTCTAATCTCGCCTCACTTCATTTCTCACCTGGCCTCACCTCATTATACCTCACTGTCTTCTCACTTCAGGGCTGTAGTCACGGAGTGGTGCCTCTTGGTATTCATAAAAAGTTTCCGTCACCCCTTGACATTATTCAGTAGCAAGATGCAAGGAAGAATGCTTTAATTGAGACTTCCGTTTAGCTCCTCAAAGAAACGCTCTGAAAATGTCTGAAAAGAAACATTCCACACTTCTGCACCCAAGCAATGGAACGATATTTTTATTTATTCACCATGCCATGTTCATAGTCTGTCCGTTCCTTTGGATCTGCTTTACAAGGCCAGCTGATGCTCCTTTTCCTGGTGGAGTCTAGGTGGCAGATGAGGGGCATGCGATATGTGCAGGAAGAGTTCAGAACAATCCCATCCCACTAAAATTGCCAACTGAAAAAAACAGCACTATATATATATATAAGTTTCTGGATTTATGGGGAGGGTATTTAACATTCAGAAAGGCTTGTTGCCAGCGATGAAATCACCAATTGTTTGTATATATTCCTTGTTTATTTGGGATACGAGTGGTTATTTCGCGCTGTCAACAAACCTATTTTTAAGGAGGTTTGTATTGTTATTAAGGCACAAACAAACAAAAAGAAACAAAAAAAATGTTTTGGGAACTACTTGGATCGAACTGTTCTTCTTTGAAAAATATCCTCTCTCCAGAGTCTAGAAATGTAGCACAGGTGCAAGACGTAATAAATGGGATACGTTGCATATATATATATATATATTCCTCTTTGGACAACTGCTGTGCTGTGCAACTCAAACTAATAAACTACAAGTCTTGTTCATTTAACATTACATGCTCTTCCACAACCAATTAGAATATAAGATTATATTGTGACAGACTGCACCATGGCAGGGAATTGGTGTGATACCACCTGGCAGCAAGATATACATAGCATCAGGTTGTGTGGTGGATTTTTCTTTGCATATACTGGTGGCATCTGGTGGCACTGCATCAAGGGTAACCAATCTATTGAACATATCCAGAACCTCTTTGAAAACACCAGGGAGTTTCCTTACCTTTCAAACTGAAATAGGCCTTGTAGATGAATTGAGGTTCTGTTTTCAGAGATGACTCATTACCACAATCATATGGAAACATTGCTAGTAGCGGCTAATCCCCAGGTTTCAAATCAAATAATTTCCAATTTCATGATGTTTGCCATACAAAAAGAGAGAATCACTATTGTTAAAAAAGAAGGACATGACCTCAACTTCTCCACTGCAATTTTGCATTTTATTTCTGTTGTACCTAATGCTTCAAAGTGGAGATATATCTTGTTTCCATTTGTTTCCTCTTCTAAGGTGGAATTTATTTTTTGAATTTGCCACATTTTGAACCTAATGACTACCATTCTTCTAGACTAGACGAGTGCATTTTGCAGCTGAATATGTGTTTTTCTCTGTGTCAGGCCTCCTCCCTTTAAACATCATATTTGATCATAACCATTTCCCAAAGGATACAAAAACATGAGGAAAGACTACTTTCCAGCGCTGGCAACAAGTCGCTCTCTTAACATTGAGATTAACATTAGGGGGAACGGATTACTTAAGATATTTCAGATAGATCTTGTCCAGATATTCGGTTGGAGCCACATCGGGAGTTGGCAACCCAGGATGGGTGCTGGATCCTGAACCAAATGCTCCATTGCTGCAGTATGCATCTTGGCAGGAAAGTGGCCCCTGGCTTGCAGGTTGAATCATTGGGATTCCTCAAAGGTCACCCCCGCCCAATTATATTACTGTAAAGGATTGTAAAGGTTTATGACTGGCCTCACCACCAACAACCACTAGTTGGAACTTATTGACAAATATTGACAATCTATTCTTGGGGGGTCGCCTTTTGGGCTTCGGTGGCATCCCAAGGTAGCCCTGGCACATGGCACCTCGACTGTGCTAAGGTCATTACGGATGATGTGATGCTGGTCCTTCGTGGTGAAACCAGAGGTGCCCCAACGCTTCACTGGCAGGGGGCCTGGTGCCACAAAAGGGCCATTGAAGGCGACTGGCCAAACACCGATGATGGGAGAGAACAGTGCCTCGAAGCGCCAATTTTCACGCAGCCTGGGGGCTGATGGTTGATGGATGTTGAGGTTGGGGATGGATAAATTGATGCATTGGCCACAAGTTGTGGCTTGCGCTTGAAACAACATAATAAGTAATTAGCACGAATAGGTCTTTTGATATCATTTGATTGGCATGATAGACTATAGATGAGTACAGTAGATTTGCATGCAGGGAGAGGGAGGGGCAAGCCGATGCATACATCGTTGTGCAGTCCGTGCATGTTTGACGGGCTGGATCAGGCAGGCTTGTGAGGGTGGGTAGGTGATGTAAAGGTGGGATAGTGTTGGGTAATTTCCCAAAATCGGGGATAGCTAAAATCTGTCAACACCGTTGATTGGACGCGCCGTGGAAAAGCAATCATCTATAGTGACCGCCAAGAATCATCAAGAAGCCACGGGGGCCATTCACCAAGGCCATGGAAAATGTTTGAGCCACAAGTGGGCGAAATCTGCTGGAAACTCGGCTACGACGTGAGCTGTGGCTTTGACGGATGCAAGGACGGCCCCACTGGTCAGAAAATGGGCTTACCCGTTAACCTGGCAATGGCAGTGGACATCACCCATTGTTATGCATTCAATGGCATTCATATATTCGACGATTTTTCAACTAAACAGTAAACACTATCTTTTTCATTTTCTATATGTTTGTCAATGCCATGTTTGATTAAAGCGTGCGTGTGGTGTTTGACTCTTTGACAGCAGTGTCATATGGCAGGCTGATGCAGGCTGCTGGTTGGCAACTCATTTTGACTCATTAGCCTCTTGTAAACTAACATAGGGAAATCGTCATGTTTGAGAGGGAAAAAAATACTACAAATGGGACATGTTTACACATGTTCACTCGTTTTCCATAGCTATAGGATGCTATAGGTTGTTTCAAACGGGCAGCTCAACAGTGCAGGAGTTTATTGATGCATGGAAGTGGCTGGCCATGGGACTGTCTGACAGTCGCGCGAACGAGGTGTATCCCGATGGAACCTTGGACTGGCGCAGTCAGTGCAGCTATTTGCAAGTGCAATTTCGAAGGTGTATATATAAAGGTAGACAAATAATAATCACACACATATATATATTATATGTATAATTTATATATATAATATATATATATATATATATTATACAGTATGCATGTAAATATAACACACGTAAAGAGGACCACATTCAACGGTTGCAATGTGTTAAACCATTGCAAGTTGTAGGATATTGAGGGGTTGTACACGCATAGGAGGGCCTGCTCAGACAGTGCATCACAGAATGACAGGGATTGGAAGATAGATAAAAACATGATAAATCGGCAGATGATTAGATAGTCACATAGTCAGATAGATAGACAAACAGATAGATGGATAGACAGATAACTACATAGATAGACATAGATAGATAGACAGATAGATCGATAGACAGATAGATAGATAGATAGACAGATAGATCGATAGACAGATAGGTAGACAGATAGATCGATAGACAGATAGATAGATAGATAGACAGGTAGATAGACAGGTAGATAGACAGATGGATAGATAGGTAGACAGACCGACAGACAGATAGATAGATAGATAGACATAGAGATAGACAGATAGATAGACTGATAGATAGATAGACAGATAGGTAGATAGATAGATAGACAGGCAGATAGACAGATAGATGGATAGACATGAATAGATAGATAGATAGATAGATAGGATAGGATAGGATAGGATAGGATAGGATTAGATAGATAGATAGATAGATAGGTAGATCGATAGATATAATCGATCGATCGATCGATAGATAAATACATACATACATTACAGTACATAAAATTACATAACATTACATAACATTACATAATATTACATAACATTACATATCACTACATAACATTACATTACATAACATTACATAACATAACATGACATATCATTACATAACATAACATTACATTACATTGCATTACCATACATACATACATGCATGCATGCATGCATGCATACATACATACATACATACATAGATAGATAGATAGAAAGACATAGATACATAGATACACATATATATATATATATATACATATAAATATATATACATAGATAGATATTAATGTATAGACACGGATAGATAGACAGAGACCTATACAGCCTATACACACATGCACACACACACGGATATATATATATATTAATTATATAATCATTATTAATACGCAGCCAATCTGAAACATTTTAGTCCTCTAGTAATATAGTATGTTTTTGACGTTGCAGTCCAGAGCGCCATCAGCCAGGAAGCATGGTCTGAGTACAGAGGTTGAGGCAGGAGAATTTGGGTAACAAATCTTCCAAGATTGTTGGCATTATCCGGGACGATGCCCAAAACGTGCGAAAGAACAACCCAGGAACGACACTCTTGCTTCGAATTCTCCGATGTACTCTTCAATGGGGAGCACATCTGCAGGCATTTGAATTTGATCCTTGGCATTAACGAATATGTGTTGACTTGCTGATGGTTCTCTTGACAAGCATCATGTAAGATCATGTGGATGTTTGAACCCCCTTGAATCAGCCTCAAACTCTCACCCTGTCCTCAGGTCACAATCACTTAAACACCATGTTCAACGACTCCACTCCCTAAAAAAAGGGCAGTCAATGAATCATTCTCCTTGCGTTGCCATCATCGCTTGATTGTTGGATGACCACCTGGGGCTGCAGGATACCCTGCTGCTTGACTTCATCCAATTGGAAAGGCTCCGGTGCGACATCATCAGCAAATCGCTCAGTGCCTTGTCCATGTAGCAGAGGGGGGGGTGGGCCACGGCCATGGTGCAACACCTGTCTCTTTGCCTTGATTGGAAACTACCCATGATCCAACCCTGTCAAGCCTTGCGTCTCGAGTGTTGAGGCAAGCTTGGTCAAGATCAAGTCAAACTGTTGGCGCTTCCACATGGAGCAGAACTTGTCCTAGCTCTGATCAACAAGGATGCTGGGCGCGAGCCACTTAGCAACATAGCAAATGCCAGCAGATGCTCCCTGCACCACAGTCGATCTTGAAATACGTTTACTTGGATATCCAGGCCCAGAGCATGATCATCTTATCCTAGCTGCCCTAGCTTCAGCGCTTCTGCTTCTGCACCTGGAACACAGGGATGCTACCGTGAGGTTTTGGGCTGGGAAATGGTGGAACGATGGCGACAACTTGCTGCAATACATTCTGGACCCAGTGTCCTGGCTTTGAGGAAATTGTGGCGCGTGCACATGCGTGCGCAAGCTGTGGCATTCAGAAAAACAGCCCCAGATATCCCGGATATCCCTGGTAAATGATCTAGATATGAAAAGGGAACAAGTTCAGACACACATGGAACAGGAGGATGTGCCCAATGGTCAACTGCAGCCTTCCAGGTCTATTGTTGGAGCCGACGAACGAACCTCAACGCAGAACTTTGCATTGCTTTGGCTGAATCTTCGCTGCAGGTATGGTAGGCCACTATGCGCCAAACGACATGTTCCCAGTGAAGTCATGGATGAAAAATGGGTTGATTGAAAGGGAACCATGAAAAATAAGTTGATTGAAAGGGAACCTACCAGAAAAAAGAATGAAACTTCCAAACCATCACTATAGTGTCACTATTGTTCTAAGCAAATTTGGCTCCAGGAAAAATTCAGCCTGCGGGAGTTCTGTCACCTAAATGACAGTGGCTTTTATGCCCTCACCTACACCGAATCCTTGGTGGAACAGGCGGAACTTGTCAGTTTCATCATGCAGCATTGACACTGGAGACTACGGTTTCATAGTGCCTCATAGTGCCTCAAACCCATGGGAAAGATCTGGATAGATGCGCTATATTACGCTATGTGCTCGAGCGCAGGCCGCAAAAATGGGAGAGGAGGAGCGATGGCTTGATGTGCGCGAGACGCTCAAAGCCAACATGCTTCTTGGCTAAGGGATGACTCCTGACCATTAGTCCCAACAGTCTTGGAATATCTTGGAATCATTGTGGGGGGGTGAAAATAATTGTAGAACCTATTCTCCCACCTGCGGTTAGGTATTGGATTTGTTCATTTTGGCATCCAGTACGGTGGGCTTTATCAGATGGGAGGATTGTTTTGTATGTTTTCTGAACCTTGGCCTTGCTAGCCACCTACCACTATATACGCTGAGGATTCGACGTTTCCGGGAACATTCAGGTGCAGTGTTTGGGTGGATGGGCTGATTTCTCCTTAGTGCTGTGCTACAATAGGATTTGTTAGACTCTCAGACCCTTTGATGGATGGTGATGGATCACTGTTGATCCGATGCCTTTTTTTGGGGGGTTGCCTTTCCTCTCTGGTAGCGGTGTTGATGCCTGCTGCTTTGGAACTTTGGAACATGATATCCCATGATCAGGATATGGCGGATATGGCTCCAGCCAAATTGGCCAGATTTTGGGTTGGCTGAATCATGTTGAATGCTATGGAGAAACCATGAGAAACCAGTTTTGTGGGCTACCCGAAGTGCCCGATTTTTTCCGGGGGTCGCCATTCCCAGGTCCTGTAAAGGATTTGGCAGAGCTCACGGACAAATTGTGGAGTAAAAGCCATGGCCTACCCCAGGCAACAGAGGCACCGCGGGCCGGCTGGGGACATCTGGGGACTGTGGTGCTTGAGCCATGAACAAATTCATTCATGGCATTTCTGGAGTCTTGAATCTTGAAATGCACATTCACATGCTTTTCCCATGCTTTCCCTATAAATTTAAATGGGCGCAAAAGACAGGGATTGGTTGTCAGAGATGCCGCAGGTACTGGAAGCATTCGAACAGAACCTCATGCGGCGTGTGGCAAAGCATTTGGTCGACGCCAAATCTGCATTTGGGTCAGCTCTGCTGTGGTTTGCTGTGCCTTTTTGCCTAGAGAGGATTTTTAGATGTATGAAGATAGATACATTGGATTCCTCCTTTGAACAGGCTTTGCGATGTTTGGCACATTTTTCTCATGTTGCAGTCTCTCCAAAGTTCAGGACAAGAGGGGTCTCAACGGTGGCGTAGAGGCTTGCATGCAGACTTTTTTGAGCAGCCTTGATCGAACCGTCCAGAGATGCTACAGTATAAACTACATCGCTATGCAAGGTACACCAACAGGGCAAAACAGAACAAAAACATGCACATAATTCCAAGAACTAAAACAACTTCAATTTTTCTTGGGGTGAACATCTGCCAAAAAAGATCCAACAAGACTTCTGTTGATATTTTCTACCCGGTTTTTGGGGAGTAGCATGCCGTCGACCCATGTCCACATTCCAGGCCTATTCCAGTGAGGCAATGGAGAAGGAAGTAACAGATGCTCGGGCTCGATTGAGATCGATCGAGTATGTTGGAGGTTCAACTACCCAACTTGGCAGTTTTTGCACTTGTGGGTTTGGCTATGACCCGTTGCCACCTATGTATTCGGACTTGACTTGTGAACACCATTGGGCATCAATTTGTCTGAAGAAATATTTGCCTTGCTCGGCATGCCGGGACAGTCCCACACTTTGGACATTTTTTGCTCAACCTGCTGACTCAGCTCAGTTTGGGAGCCTTCATATTCGAGATTATGATGATTCCGTTTATCTCCCAGTGGAAGACTTTTTGCATTTGAAAGCCCTACTGCCAACATCATGTCTTGAACAAAAAATGCTGCATGGGGTGTATCCGAGTATCCCTACTACTACAGTGGTTTGGAGGGTCACGGCTTAGGAGGGTTGAAACTTAAGACACAACGGAACACGCATGCCACCACCCAGTGGTTCAATTTCTATCGAATAATATAGTCTATCAGTATATAACATGATTGGACATGTGTGTCTATTATCTTGCAATTCCCGACTGAGGACATCCTGAGCGAAGTCTGTCAGATGCATCGCCCTTCGTCAAAATCAACAACCACCAGCTGAAAGGTAGAGTAGGGGTTCCATTGATCTCCATTGTATCTCCATTTTTTCGGGGTTGCACATCAGACTTGTGCCATTTTGATTAATTATTTTTGTTTCATGATGGCAGATTCATTTTTTGCATTTTTTTCATTGTCCCATGTCCCAGCTAAGGATTCAAAATGGCCAACAAAAGCAGAGATGTGACCAGTGGTCACTCTGAGTGACTGAGTTTTGGAGCACCGCGACATGCCATGGTTGCCACAGAAGCCATCGGAGCCGACGTTACGTCAGGATTTCAAGTCATCAAAGTGCGTCGATAGTGACATGGTATCATAATCAGCTACCCTTCAGGATTGATTTCTTTTCTTTTCTGTGAATTTCCATTCCGTTGTCATACTTATTTGTTTAATGTGTAATTAATTGCACGTATATATACATACATGTGTATGTATGTTATAGGATTATATGTAGATGTCATAGTATGATAAACACGATATCATATATTGGTCTCATACATGTTTGTTGCATATATGTATTAATATTGATATTTAGATAAATTGCAACGATATCACTGCCTCGTCACTGGCATGATGATTAGTAGGGGTAACTATAAATATATATATATATATAATGATATATATATATATCAAATCAGCCTTATTTCAGCTTAGTGAATTACTGCAATGTATCCACAATGGATAATGATGGATCATGTTCATCATACTATGTTTATCACGTGTTTTTATTACTGACGCATAATTAATAATATTATATAATGTGACCAAATTCCCCTTGGTAAGATCATAGAAACATATAGAAACCAGGACAGAGGGTGGCACTGCGGTTTCCTGGCCGAAACAATTCGCAACCATTCGCAACTCGTATCATCCAGGGCTGGAGCACCTGCGGAAGCGTGAAACAGCCCTGGGGCCCTGGTGGCTGTGGATTCAAGCTGTGGAAACAAAAAGGCAACTGTATTGGCTGCGTTTGAAAATGGGGGGGTAATGTGGGGTAATGTGGTAAACCAAAAAAAAAAAATCAATCATGCCCAAAATCACCATAGATGGGTATATCATCCCCAAATTGCAGGTTTATTGTTGGGTTCAGCCACATTACCGGGATAGCCATAAATACCCCAACATAGTCATGATAAGAAACAACGGTATTTTGGGATACCATGGGGTACCCCGATTTTGTGCCAACAAATCGCTGCTGATGCCCCATGGCTTGATGTTGGCTTGATGGCTCGGCGTAATCAAAGTTTGACTCTGATGGTGAGATATCGATATAATATATATATATAGTAGATATCATGGATCATCTTCAATGCACACAGTTCAACTCAAAGACCTCCCGTCGACTCCAATCCCATTGGATTCTGTCATTGATACTGCAATTGTCAGGTTGTCCAGGGTGTGATGTGCCGGTCAGCACACCCCTGACGAAGCAGACAGCCGTTTGGGGGCTGCCAAGACTAGCAACTGCTTGCCAATCCTGTTTTTTGTCCCCTCCTGTTGTACCCAACCTGTTCCATACACCCCAAGGAAGTTCCAAAGGACCTGTGCCCGAAAATCCATAGCCCCCTGCCACACAAGTCACATCCGGAGACAGCTACAAGGCATTGCGCTACTACCATACGGCAGAGAAGGCTTGGACTGGAAGACCAGCGTCCAGGGCGGCTCCTTATTAGATCTGAAAAGGTGCGTGACACTACTATATAGCAGTGAAGTGCAGTACAGTACAGTAATTACTCATCGATTTCGTTCAATTTCATCACATAATATTTATTTATTTATTTATTTATATATATATCATATATATATATGATTGATATAATATGATATATGATTATATCTGATTCATACGTGTGCGCATGTTGAGTATTTAGACGCGGAGTGTATGCCATTGATGAATAAAAATACAGCATACACAAACAAATGCATGATGATGCATGGAGACTTAGTTTTCTTGATTCGCCCCATCACATGCTCAGGGCCCAAGCTTGATGTATGTCACTGATGGCGGGGTGCAGGACAGTGATGACCAGTGCCAACTGCGATCCCAGTGGATCTCTAGAGCCGGAGTCATCCAAGTTAGATATGTAGATATGGAGGTTTCCCAAAATGGGGGTACCCCGAAATCATCCTATTTTGAACAGGATTTTCCATTATAAACCATCCATTTTGGGGTACAGCCATTTATGGAACCCCCCATCTGTTAGTTGATCTTGGACTTGGATGTTCGAATGCTATATCAACCACGGTCGTATCACGTGAAGTGAGGATTGTACTGGGGTCTACCAGCTTCTTCGGCGACGCAGTGCGGGGGACCGAAGGGCTTGATGTGGATGAAGCAATTCTGTTTCACCACAAGATGCACAAGTGTGCAGGAAAAACAGTAAATGAAGATTTCCAACATCTTCAAACCAAGGCGTAGGTTGACTCCATTCTGAAAGTCTCGATAACTCTCCCAAATTCAAGGTAGTTTCAAGGTAGTTTCAAGGTAGTTTCAAGGTAGTTTCAAGGTAAGCAGAAGATGGGCAATGAGTATTTCAATGTGAGGCATCAAAAATACCCAAAATGCACCTGCCAATTGGTCGCTATAAGGGGTCGCGCTATGTGGTTGCTAGGAGTTACAATAACCCACAATAGGGATAACTACTCACGAGCTAGCATAATCGGATAGGACAGTATGATAGGAATCTGTTCCACGGCTCAACTGTGTCTGTGTGGCTCACTGCGGATGGGCAGATATGGTGGTATGGGCTACCAAAGAAATATCAGCAGTGCTGAAAAATCCTTGTTGGCTGATGATCACAGGGGGGTCATACCGCCCAAGATTATGATAATTGGGGATTCTTCGGGATTATCATAATCCATGAGGTGGGAATCATTCAAAAAAATATGTCCAAATATTTCCCGGAAATATGTCACAGTCATTCACAGTCCATATCATTGAATATCATTCCGGGATGGCGATGTTTTTTTCACAACAAATGAGGGTTTTCTTTGGGGGAATAGCCTACCCGGTTGTCATCATCTTCTACGTGGCAAGCTGGGTCCCATCCCATCGCTGAGGCCAGGATTTTGTTAGTGCTAGCAGCCTCGGACCCGGACGACCAGATGAATGTGCTGAGGCAGATCACTGGGATTCACTGGCATGTAACAGGGATATATATATATATATTAATATATATATATATACTGTAATATAATGATACAATAGGGATATAGAATGATATACAATGAATATATAGAATGTGTGTATATATAGAGAGAGAGACTCTAGATGAGGAGTTACTGTATGATTATTATTGAACTGTAGCCCAAGTTTTCATGGGGATGTATTGGGAACATTGTCCCCAACTGAAGCTAGAACCAATTGTGTATATGTACCAGTTGATGTAACCAACAAAATATGGGATAATGGTATATATAATATGATTAATTAAGATGGGTATATTTTGAGAATGGGAGATTGATGTTAGGGTAATTCTTTCATGGGGAAAATTGTTTGGAGTCCTGAGAGTGATTGTGACATTCTCACCCCCTTGCCTAGTGCGAAGGCAGGCTGACCTGATTGTGATGGAGAAAGAGAGAGGGAGAGATTTAGCATCTCCCCAACTATCATAGACCCTGCCAACTAGGGGGTTGGAAGACCAAGTTCCTCTAAGAATTGGTGATTCTTCGGGTCTATATTAGTTGCGCAAATGGTCTATTACAACATGCTTACTATAGCATGATTTTGCAATACGTAGCGTATATTTGGGTGTGTCGAAGAGTTGAAGACTCCCGTACAATGATTTCTCATTCTGTTCCCGTGGGGAATCGAAGATATGTTTCTTTTTTTTCCAGTGATTCCATGCAGTGAAATGTGGCTTCAGCTCGAACTGACTAGCATTTACTGCCAAATTTTCTACCCTCCGGCAATCAAACATATATAGCCATGGGAAATCCCACATGAATTGGCCCCCAGGGAGACCATGCGACTAGCCTCGGACGAGAAGTTGGCGCTTCTTGGAGGATCATGGAGTATCAATTGGAAAATTACTTTTGGGTGGGCTTAACTTAGGCTTAGCCATGAAAATTTCAAGGTTCAACCATGGTAAAAATATGGTAAAACCATGCGTTGCCTTTCTGGATGTGAAGGATTATGGAAAAGGAAACGGCCCCAAGTATTTCATGAAGCATGAGGAACTGAATTTGGAAGGACCAAATCCAGAAAGGAGCTGGAGTAAAGAATAGATGTTAAATTGTGTTTATGTGAGATTGAGATAGATCATCTTCAGACTAGGCTAGTGGCTAATCGATGGAAACACATGCATCATGAAAACACCATGAGTGATTTTCCATGATTTTCCCAGCCACCTGTGAGAATTTTTCTTCAATGGCACAGCACATCCTGAGGTCGTTTTATGATCCTAGGGATCCGAGGCGGGACGCATCCTATGTCAGCCAGCTCAGCTGGAGATGAGACCTAATGACAGTGGATAGACTCGGATGCATCTGGATGCCATTTATGGGTCTCAGTGTCAGTTCAAGGTCTTGGATGATTTCAAGGAGATTCCGGAGAAAAACCATTTCGCAACTCAGCTTCTGGGGGAAGACCTGCGTGTTGATGGGAACATTCTGGAACTGGCACAGCGCAAGGCCGAGCGCTCGTTCTGGGAAAAAGACGAACCATAATTGTATGTTAGTTATGTAGGTGTTATGTATATTGACATTTATCATGTCACATCATGTCATGTCATAGCATAGTTATATAGTTATATAATCTTATATATATATATATATATCTATATACAATATATATATTATATCTGTGTGTGTTATGGTCTTATCACACGTCCCCACTTTTGCCCGCTGGGGGTGCTAAAGTTCCAGTATATTGAGTGAACTGATGAACATGGAAGATCAACCGTTCAGGAAATCATAGAATTCACACATTGTTTGGGAGTTGGCCATGAGTTGATCCTGGCTGAGTACTGGTACCTTGGCGCTTCCGGCCACACTAAGGTCTTGGGCATTCGCAGGGGTTCTCAGGTGTCGCACGAAATATCTTTGGGATACCAACAGCTCGCCATCCGTGGTTCGTAGCGGTTAGCAGCCATGCTTGGCATTGCTTAGCTCCCAGTTGAGTTCTTTTTGTGCCCAGAGCCCCTAGCGGCCCTAGCAACCTGTAACTGGACCTAACTCTACCTGGTATTTTGATGTATATTGTACGGAGAATTCTCAAAGTTTCTGCGGGGTGGTGCTCAAAATCTATTGATGAACCATGATGATCATGATGAACCCAAGCATTGAAATTGGTAGCTCAGCGTTACTTCCTTAGTCAGGCACCTCCAAGTGATTCCAAAGATCAGCAAAAATCAGCAGCTTGAGGTTATGACATTCAGACTGGAAGTGGTCAGTACGGTGCCAGGCTCACAGGCCGCTGCTGCCTCAGAGCCTCAGGGCCTGGGTGATGGCAGTCAGGTGGTCGTCCCATCGCCCAAGGTTTGTTCGTGGTGAAGAATCGCTTGCCGCCATCATTGGAACAGTTGCCTCCCGAACCGCTGCTAACCGAAGAGGACACGCAGCCCTAGCATGCCCTGGCACAAAGTTCAGAGGGCTAAGTAGAGGAAATCTGTTCCCAGGGCCATGTATACAGATATTGATTTGAGATACTTTGGCATTTGACTAATACTAGGACACAGCCAATGCAAAAGGCATGCACGAGCCAAATCCCATGCATATATACTGGTACGGTGCTGTCAAAAGATTTAATGAATTCAATAGGCTGAATGCTACCCTACCTTTGATTTGAGATCTGAAGACCTAAGAGAGAGTGCACCCTCGAGAATTCAGCAAATTTGAGGATGAGGCAGCAAGGCATGGCATAGCAACACCATGTATTTGCAAAAAGGATCCCAAAGTCCCAAAGCCCTTCTTGCGCTCCTGGCATGATCCCCATCGACATTTGAGGAGATCTTGTCCAAGCAGCATGCCTGGGGTCGCAAGCGGTGGCAGGCCAAGTTGCGGATGATAACGAGTTGTAATTGATGGTTGCCCCCATGACGCAGCGGCCATGTATGTCTCACCATTGGCGACATTCAAATCATTTACCAAGAAGGGACATGCAGTGCAATTAATTCCTCGGATGTGCGAAAACAAAAGACTTCATTGAAAGACTGCCTGATTTTGATGGATAGATGTCTGCCTTCGTAGCCAACAAGACACAGTTGAGGAGAACAACTGGTCCGTACAGAAGATCATACAGTAGTTTGATGTTGAATTTGTTTCTCCTTAGATTCACTAGGTTTGACAATGGTCGGATTAGACTTGTAAAGCGCTTGACTTGCATGTTCTGATTGCTCTACAGGATCAGGTAGGCCGTTTCTCACCACTGCCTTTCGGCTGTCAGATGGCGATGGATAGAGAGATATGAAATTGAAGAGGTAGTTTTCCAATGTTTTCCCTTGCTACCTCACATTCAGATATATACATTCAGGGTATCCCTGGGATATTCCTTTTCTTGATTTTTCAATGGGCTGCTTTCCGGGAACACGTGCCTTACAGGACGACAAAATTCTACAGGCTGACTTGGCCGGATGTTGCTGCAACCTGGCTTCAACAAATGTCCATTTGGAATTCGGATCATACGTGTGATATCTTGTGATGATGTTTAGCTGCCCTCTGGTAATCTCACACAGCTGTGGGCTGTGGGAAACCACCATTTTTCATTTTGTTCATTTATCTGAATCATCTGAATCCTAATCATCTACAAAGGGGCTATTTTTCCATAGCTATGCCAAGTTACCAGAGGGTACACTGTACACTGCTACATTTTTCTGCGGCTTGATCATCCCGCTGGTTTAAGTTTAGCCCGGGCATGTGGTGGATTTCTGATGATTTCTGGTGGCCGCAAAGCGCACAACAACCGACAATACTGTAACCCGATTTCACAAAATCAATCAGCAGATAAGATAGATAAGTCACAAACGCAGCAAAATGATACCACAGCACACAATGGATCACAATGAAACCATCCAGCTGATATCTGCAAATGTTACACCGCTGTCGGAGTAATACATTTGATACTGCCAAGTGCTGCACTGAGAAAATGAGCCGAGTGCTGAGGCGATTGTTGCCATGTCCGCTTCTAAGTGTTGGAGAGCGAAGCGGGGGTTGTTAGACATACCGACGCTAAGTGTGTTGCAAATTTCCATGTTGTGCGGCTGATTCTCTCAGTGTTTGTGGCTGACATGTTTTGGGATATTTGCCAACGAATCGGAAGAAGTCGTTCTCTGTCTGTGCAATTTGTCAGAAAGTAGTATGTAACTGTGTTAGGCCTGTGTAGATGTCCCACGAGATTCTAAGTACATGACGGACAAGATGGAACCAACAATTATCAAAAATTAAACTGGTTCCATCTTCAATTTCCTTCCCATTTCATGTGTTATCATCTAGTCAACTGATGTATCCAGTGCCGAGTCTTCAGCCTAAGCGGCTCCAAGAGGCGCTGTTGTTGTGTCCGAGGTGAATATGTGCAATGTGGGGCCAAAGTTTCCCCACATTTCCAATGCGAATCAATGACAGGGTGCTCAGGATCTGGTCGTTTTTTGTTGCGGATCAGGTGACCAGGTATGACCAGCTCAGTGGTGATTTTTCTGAGGCTTAACCCCTCAGCTCTTTAGTGGTCTTTGCCGCTTGGGCTACCGTCTCTCTGGTGATGCTGCAGGGAGGCACAGAAACAGGGGGGTGGGGTGTAGGGTCCAGATGCACGAATTCCCATGGTGATGATTGCTGTAGATTACCGTATCTGTATAATACTGTATAATTATTGATATTGATGTTAATGTTGTTGTTGTTGTTGTTGTTGTTGTTGCTGTTGTCGTTGTCGTTGTCGTCGTTGTCGTTGTCGTCGTTGTGGTTGTTGTTGTTGTTGCTGTTGCTGTTGCTGTTGCTGCTGCTGTTGCTGTTGTTGATGATGATGTTGTTGTTGATGATGATCATGATGCTGATGATGATGCTGACGATGATGATGATGTTGTTGATGATGATGATGATGATGATGCTGATGCTGATGCTGATGCTGATGATGATGATGATGATGTTGTTGATGATGATGATGATGATGCTGATGATGCTCATGCTGATGATGATGATGATGAGGATGATTCATCGATGATGATGATGATGGTTATGATTATGATTATGATTATGGTTATGCTTGATTTGATGGATGGATGGATTGAGTTGAGTTGAGTTGAGTTGAGTTGAGTGATTGATTGATTGACCTGATTGATTGGTTGGTTGGATGGTTGAATTGATTTGATTGATTTGATTGATTTGATTGATTTTTCTTTGTTTTTCTTTGTTTTGACTTGATTTGATTGATTGATTGATTATCATGATCAATGGCGATGATGATGATGATGATGATTATGATGATGATGATGATGGTGATGATGATGATGATCTCATGTTGCTTGCTGTGGGCAACAGTTCATTGTTGCCGCCCGAACCCCGTTAATCATTAATTTCGTTGTTTTTCCCCTGGCTTGGGCTGCAAGTTGCAACTACAATGCATGCACTCAAGGTCCATTTGTATTGTAGCCTGCATATCTCCTGGTGTTGCGCTGCTGGTCATTCGAAACCTGTTCCAAGGTCAACTTGATTGCTGCAGAGGGACCTTTAGAAGAGGACAGTAAACTTGGTGGTTGGATTTTGACATGCAATTTGTGTCGGTGGAGCAAAAGCTAACAATCTGCAATAGATTGTTTTTTGGCGCGGGTGGGCGCTGGTTAAGGAAACATAGGAAACGCTTTTTGATAATACCGTCCACTTGTGGGTTTCAGATGCTTCGATGAAGGTTTGGAGCCATGTGGGGATTTTGAATGACTTTGAAGTGTGTTGGGTGGCTGGCCAACTTCCAATTTGCATAGTTTCCTCATTTGGGTAGTGACAGTTCTTAAGACCCTTGGAGCCACAGAACTTGTGCAAGTTTTGTTTGAAGCATTTTGTTATTGTTCTATTTTTCGTCCCAACATACACTGAATACTCTTCTTCCTCTTTGCATAGGGTGCCCATATACAATATATATGCATAATATACTACTCGTAAACTCTCCCTAAATGCTCTCCATGTACTCCCTACAAACTGGACATCAACCACTTACAGCTGCACAAACACTGCCCATCTACTAGCACTACTACATCTACATCTACATCTACATCTACATCTACTACTACTACTACTCCTACTACTACTACTACTACTCCTACTACTACTACTACTACGACTACGACTACGACTACGACTACGACTACTACTACTACTACTTCTTGTACTTGTGCTTCTACTTATTTTAGTACAACGAGCAGCGCTTGCTACTGGATGTTATCAAAGAGCCAATATCTTCACAACCGATAGGGGACGACCCAGTTTCGCCCGTGGCAATTGCGGGGAACAAATAATTTTGTCCGCCACTCATATATATAAT
>Ga0126342_10003001_pt1 | contig 27308 bp, 24 predicted proteins | sample Cyp1metagenome_FD_92528 | JGI IMG/M metagenome (GOLD analysis project Ga0126342, IMG submission 92528) | Coral microbial communities from Lord Howe Island, Old Settlement Bay, Australia - Cyphastrea 1 metagenome | ecosystem: Host-associated > Invertebrates > Cnidaria > Coral ... | reverse complement strand
GCAAGCGATACCCCCCAAGTTTACCATATATCATTATTGTACAAACGTGTGGTAAGCGATGGGACCTTCCCAAATTTGTGGATGTCCTTTCCGTGAACCTAGGGTTTTCACAATCGCTCACATACATACGTACACATAACATATAATATATATAATGTATACATATATATATATATACATCTTAGAGTTACAAATCAATTTAAAGCCGGGGAGGCAATATACAAAACCATCCCAGTACCAAACCATAAAAGGGTCGGTATGCCCAATGATATTAAAAATTGGGGTTTGTTATTGGGTGGGTTGTCCATCTGCGTTTATGGCTAGTTAGTGGGGTGGTTTATGGTTTCGAATTGCCACATGTGAACCTTTTGAGTCTGAGATTGTCTTCAAGCGGGAACAAAACGTACTTGTGCTGTAAGACATGGAATATGAACCTCCAACAAACGAATGATTTTCAACCAAAACGTTTTAGTTCTCAAGTTTTCTGACGATTTCTATAGAGGGCTCACCGGGCCCATGACATCCAGAGTTTTCTTCATTGTGGTTTCAACCGTGGGACAACCCGAGAAAAAGGAACAACATCTAGGCAACACTCGTCCGTTTTTTTTTGGCACGGCAAACTCCTTTACCAGTTGTGGCCAAAATCATATGAATATTTAACATTATTTAACTTCCATAGCGTTGGCCGCATTCTTAAAGGTCTTTTTTTAGGCAGTGGTTGATATGACATGTGAAATCCCTTGGCCTGGAAGCCAAGGCCGCTGGGATGGGGTATCCTGCTTCATCAGCCGCCGGTCAGGCAGTGCCCTTTCACCCAGAAAGTGGGGGAAACCACTCTGTCAAGCCTAGTGGAAGCCATTCCGGTACAAAGCTTTCAGCCAGGTGAGGAAGTGGAGGAAGTCTGGTCTGGGTGATTTCTGTGTGCTCTTTATTGGGATGATTTCAAGGGTCAGTTGAATGAAACCATGCCTACTGTATTTTTCAGTGAAATATAGCGAATATAAAGTGTCCTGCCAATTTTTGAACCAACTCAACACTTGTGGCAGTGTTGCAGCCTCCAAAAACATGAAAGGGAGGGAAGGTGTCGGCTGAGCAATGACCAAAGCCCTGTGTTCACACTACCTGGTTTAACGGGAAGCGTTACAATCTACAAATAACCGATGAATCCAACTGACAAGTGGTTGATAGTGATGTCTTCACACTGATTTATTGGTTATTGATCTTGGTTGGGGATTGTTATACTGCTGTAATTCATTACAAGGTGGTGTCTCCTCAGTTATAAGTTGGTATATATCAACTCATCTAAGCTGTATATATATATATATGTATATATATATATATCTATTGTAAACCTGAGTTAAGCTACTTATAAACCAACTTAACTGGGGGGGCACCACCAAACGTATGGGGATTGCTAAATAGTTCGCTTAGGGAGGGGTCTCCATGACCCAACAAACTCTTTATATCCTAGACCGTAGATTTTCCAACAAATCCATACAAATCCCGTCGCTGCAGAGTCATGCTGATCCTAATCCTACTCAAAAGCGATAAAATTTACAAAAGCTTCTTCCATCTTCATGGATTCCAAAGATAGATCAGAGATGGCAGTGTGTCAAAACCTTGTACCCCTGGTGAACATCAAAATAGCTGGTAAATGGATGTTCATCCCACTAAAAATGGTATTAATAGGTATTGATCCATAGCCATATATCGAATCCTCAAAACCACACCTGGCTGCTCTGCCGGCCTGCCGACAGGTGAGCTCTTATGTCAACAGGATGCCCAGGGTGTCCGGAGCCCCAGCGACGGCAAAAAGTTTAAAAAACGGGAAAAAAGGGAGAGATCCTGCTGGATTTTGGTCGGAATGACTTTTGTTGGTGATTAACAATCGGTGATTGTTTTGGGCGATCTTTCATACGCTTTGATGATTTCTGAAAATCCTGGATGTGAGTTTTATTGTTCTGCCGGATGAGTTGAGCAACAACATCCTGAAACCTTGAAATGAGAAAGTGATGAACCAAGATAAACTTAGAATTCAGCTGATAGGTCTAAAAAGATGTTGGTGAGGAATCCTCCCGCAACTCCAGCGATGGCCTCGCTTAGGACTCGGCGTACGTGATTCTGCGTGGCACTGTGTCCGTCTTCAAGGAGACTGGCAGCCAGGAGTCAGCAGAAAGGGCCCGGATCCCCAAGTTGACTGGCCAATGCCGGCTTCCACGGGAGACATGAGTGTGGAACATCCGGAGATGGCCGTTGATAAATGTTGAGCATTTGGCGTTGCCATTTTTTGGGGACCCTTACTGTTATTCGTCGGAGGTTGACATTGCTGGTGCTTTCATTCTTGGACTTCTTGGGGGTCTGCTGTCGGAAAGCCACTGACATCTGCACCATCCCCAAGTCATCACCATTTCTTTGAGTGGTACAAACCATCCCCAAATGGTAGGTTTGAGGCATTTGGTTTACCACATTAGTGTAAGATGATAAGTTTGAGAGAGATTTCAGATGTCCGCTTAAGAAGTTTGGCGGCTAAAACCACTATTGTCATCTATTTTCTCAGCTTGTAGCTTATATGAAGCTGCTGTTTTTTGACTGCTACCCTCAGCAAGTCTTTTTCTTGCGGTCTAATCAAGGTGTCTCCAAACTGCTAAATACTGATTATATACATACTTTATTTATCTTGATTACTATATAAATCATATATGAATCATATATAAATCATATATAAATCATATATAAATCATATATAAATCATACTTATTGCTCCCTCTTGTGGATGTTTTCTTTTTTATTTCCTCCTGGTTCTGCGAAAACCAATTCGCCTCTCAAGGTATCGATCTCCCGAAGAACCACTGAGGTCTTCGTGCGTTCGCTCAGCGCGGGTCGCCTTTTTGGTGAGTTCTCCATGCTGTGGAGCACCCCGCGCACACGCAGCGTGTGAGCCGTGGGGCAATGGTCCAGGGTGTGAAATGGAGATTCGGGCAGATAAATATATATAAGATAAGATATGATAATATAACATAATATGACATGACATAATATAATTCAATATAACTCAATATAATTTAATATAGTTTAATATAATTTAATATAATATAATATAATATAATATGATATATATAGCTATATGAAAAGGGGCAACCCCGAAAAAGTACAGAACATGTGATGTCATGTACATCAAAAGGTGTAGGTCAAGTGGCTGTTGCCGGCAAGCAGGGTGGCATTTTGATCTCGAGAGCGAGGGAGACCATTCTTACTACATGTTGATACCCAACCACGATATCTGACATTCTGGGTTTTGTAAGTTAACCAATTCTTGTAAATCATTGCCAAAGATCATCAATCACAAAACTAGACCCAACATGAGTAACCATCCCGCGTAACAAACCAGAGCCCAAAGAAACAAACTCTTTTACTAAACTTGGAGTTGCCCAAAAATTATCCAATAAAACTCCAATTTTAGCAAATTGACCAAAATCAACAAAGGGAAACAAAGTCTTTTTTCTTAGATTTTCCCAAGGGATTTCCTGATTTCCCCATGAAAAAATATCAAAACTCATGGGATTTTCTCAATGGCCGGTGGATCGGGTGGATCGCCAGGTACGTGGACGAGACATCTCCAGCCACCTTAGGGATCCTGAGTCGCGAGGTCCACTAGGGGATGGCAATCCACCACCAACTATGTATAGAAAATACCTTAGAAAATACATAGGGCATGGATGCATGGATGGATGGATGGATGGATGGATAGATATACATGATATAGCTGATAATTCTTGATTTAAGCTAGCTAAGTTGGTGTAGAAGCAACATTTCACTGTTTATGGCAGAATATGGCAGATATGTCTATAGTATTCACGGGGTTTATAAACCAACAAACATTAAATTTACGTTTAGGGCAGCACCACGTAAGGTGAGCGCCCAAGCCCTGCTATTCAATAGGTGTTTAACAAGCCCCCGTTCACCAAAAAAATTGGTATAGGACCACCTTTTCAGAAGGCCTCATTTGTCAGTTACGTGGCTGGGCCGTGGCTTCGTTCCATGATGTTCCATGCGGACACACTAAAAGGGATAAGGGGTAGTTTTTGTGGGGGGATAGTTACCATGGACCCCCCAGGGTGGCAAAAGAAACCACCAAAAAAGAAGTTGAGAAGTTGCGTGTGAAATCATCACGTGCTGAATGAGTAACATAGACCAAATTTCCGTTCTAAGGAAATTAATGTGGAATGTTGGGGACAAACACACATTTTTTTGTCATGTTTGAATGTGAAAAGTGGGTCCCAAAATCCGTAACATGGACAATTCCTGGGGTTGCCAGGAGGTAGCAAAAATGATTCTGGTCCATGTTGTTTCATTGTGAATTGTCGTTTTGAAGGATTTAAAACTATGTTTCTTGAGGAGTTTATCATTTTTTTGAGGTTGTCATTGTTATCATGATAGATCTCAGATAGTTATCACGATTATGCTGGTTGCATCATCATCAGCATCGTGATGATTCATCATCATGATCATTGAGCTGTCCATTTCCATGACTTGGGGACATACTGTGGATGGTTGCGAAATCCTGCACCACTTTGGATGGTTAACTGGTGCAGGATTTCGCAACCATCCACCGTATGTGAGAATATATATCGGTCCACCGGGATCGTAATCAGAGGGAATCTTCATGGCATCATTACATGTTTGCCCAGCTACCTTACATGTTTGGACATGTTGCCGCAGGCATTGAGATTCTGGGTGATTCAGGCCAGTTTCCAGATCCTCAAGACATGTATCTCCTATATTGAAAGCTAGGGTATGTTTCCCAGCCAGCCATGTTTGTTTACTTTGTGGAGGGTCCCACATTTTGCCCCCCTTTGCTCAACACGTTACCATGGGATTGCAAGGTCCATTTAAGCCAATTTGGCAAGGTCACATCCCCCAAAAGGTGAGCCCCGGTGAAATTCACCCTTAGTTGATGGTGGACCTGGTGAACCCCTGAACAAATTCGCCGATGTTTTCCGATGTTTTCCACCAAACCCGTTGTGAGATTTCCGCGGGAAAAAACCGCGGATTTCCGCGACGCGAGGTGTTTCAGGACCTGGTGGTCCGTAGTGAGATGCGCGAACGCAGCCGCCGAGAGGTGCGGACTGGGAATGCCCGAGAACATTTGGGTGTTTTTAATGCTTAGATGGGCCATGGAATTAGTTACTGTAACTAGTTGGTAAGCGGATTTTAATTGCTATATATATATAACTATATATATATATTTAGATATAGAGAGAGAGAGAGAGACAGAATTAGAATTTATAACCAAGTTCCTAATCAGGAATCGCTAATCCAATGGCCCTTTTTTAGTGGGAGTCCTGATGGGAGTTCGCCGCCTTTGGTGTGCTCAAACGTCGCCGGGAAATTCTGAAAATGGTGGATTTTCCATGGCGGATTTCATGCACGGTGAAGCGATACACCAACCACAATTATTGGGATATTACCCTCTGGTTATGACTAACATAGCCATGGGATAGATGGCCCATAGAAATAGATGGTTTACCTATTAATAGCATGGTGGTTTTCCATGGCTATGTTAAATAACCAGATGATATAGAATAATTATAGCCAACCATATTATTGGAATGTGTCTAAATCTAGGGGATACTATATTTTATGGTCATTTTGACATGAAAAAATTATTAACCAGGCACTTCGGGTTTTCAGACACACTCAGGAAGATGATTTTTTCAGTGACAAAGATGCAGGGTTAGACATCAAAATGGGGACGTTGCAGAAAATTATGTGGCTCAAACTACCAGATATTTTGATTTTTTAAACCATTCGCCCCACGTTTCTGGAGGTTTGCTGACTGGAGTTATATCAGTGAGATTGAACTTGGGCTCACAGTTCACATTTATGGTGGTTTATATTTTTTTTGGGCCCCCGAAAAATTGTCAGGCCTTTTTGAACCATTGAACCATGGCTTGCCGCAAAGACATAAACAACTCTCCGACTCAGTAAATGCTCGGCAGTACATTCCGTCATGAAATGGCAGTGTGTCAAACCCTTGTACCCCTGGTGAACATCAAAATAGCTGGTAAATGGATGTTCATCCCACTAAAAATGGTATTAATAGGTATTGATCCATACCCAAATGGGTCCACTGAAATCTCTGATTTTGCTGGTGCTTTTTTCAGCTCAGCTGCTATGGAATCGCCATGGTCCTCACTGCATCGCCAATCTGCCAGACCTGGAAGTAACTGGCTATGGCGGATGTTCCTATTACTAAATATCGATTATGTCCCACTCCCCAAAAAAGACACAAATCAGTTTTTTTATACCTCAACGCACAGAGACGCGCACACACACACACACTGATATATGTATAAATGTGTAATTAAATGTATTCATGCATGTATATTTGCATATGTGCATACCCGGAACCCAAATGACCTCTATTTTGGTTGGTTAACCTTCCACGTTCTGGGTCAAAACCTTCAAAATAAGGCTCGTTTCGGTTCCAGGCATATATACACACCATAGCTATCTATCTAGCCATCTATCTTTCTATCTAATCTAATCGAATCTAATCTTAATCTTAATTTTAATCTTAATCTAATCCAATCTAATCTAAGCTAATCTAAATCTCAATTTCAATCTCAATCTTAATCTTAATCTAAATCTAAATGTAAATCTAATTCTAATTCTAAATCTAAATCTAAATCTAATCTAATCTAATCTAGTCTGTCTGTCTGTCTATCTATCTATCTAGCTACCTAATCTATCTATCTATCTATCCATCTATCTACCTATCTATCTATCTATCTATCGATCGATCGATCGATCTATCTATCTATTTATCTATCTATCTATCTATCTATGCGAATAGGATGTAGGCTACGGCATAGTACATAATCCCACATAAACATCCTACTATCGTCCATGACCAAAGGTGTGCATGAAATGCCCCTTTGGCTCAAGATTACTGCAGAAGCCAAGAGTGAGAAACAACGCCATGCCGAAACTGCAATCCTTGCGACGTCATTGTTGAGAACCTTAACCTCAAGACAAAGCGACAACTATACATAATCGGGGAGACAACCTCCGATTCACAATCTATCTATCTATCTATCTATCTATCTATATGATTATCTGTCTATCTCTCTCTCTCTCTCTCGCTCTCTGTATATCGTTGGAGTGTCACTATATTATTATCTCTATCATTTCTGTTATACATATATATATATATATGTGCATATTTGCATATTTGCATTCACTTAATATATGCATCTACTGATCAGTCTATATGCACCATCATTGGGGTTGTCACCATTGGGGTCACCACGGCCAGGCATGTCTGCGTCGCTCCGCGATGCTGGAGACCCTGAGCGACGAGCAGATCTCGCAGCTGGCCGATGCGTCGGGGGTCCCCGGGGGTCCCCGGGGTTCCCGGGGGACCTGCACGGTGACACGAAGAGGTCTGGTGCACATGGCATCATGGGGAAAGCATAGGAAAACCCTGGATGGAAACCAAAGGAAAATGGTGATTTAAACCTGCAGATTGATGGGATTTAATGGGATTTGTAGCTGATTGATGATACCTGAGTTGGTGGGAATAACTCCAATTTCACTATGGTTTATGATACTTGCAACTATAGTATTCATGGGGTTCATAAACCAACAAACTTCATGGCTAGAAAACCAGGATTTAACCATGGTAAATGGTAGATTTGATGTGGATTTAACCATTAAACAATGAATCTTAATGTCTAAACAAATTCCAGCAGAGCCCTAGAACATACCCCTTGCCACTGAAAGATAGTTTATGAAAGGACTCCTTTCATTTGGGGCCGTTTTTTAGGGGCCTCTTAAGTATGCTCCAGAGGTATGCTCAAATCATTTCGGAAAGCATATTCTCAGGAACGGGGATGGCCCCCACTTCTGCCCATTGGGAAGCTGACGTGCAAAATTGATTGATTTTCAACAACACATTGGCCATGGGGCATCCATGTTTCAGACCCCAGTGCCCAAGTGTTCGAAAAGTGTCTCCCTTCCATCGTCTTCCATCGCCAGGTGAACTCTGACCGACCGTTTTGGTGAATTGGTGAATAGCATTGTTCGGCTTTGCTGTTAATTGGTTGGTGAATTTATGACACTTTGGCATCCCAAATTCCCAGACAAGTTAACAGTTAACTTTTTGAGAGAGATCTAAGGGACAAGCCAACCAAATCCATCCAATTTAATAGTATTTGTGGATACTGATCCAGATTTGTCCCTGATCAATCCTGTCCATTCTGGGAGAAAGGGTTCTTTGTAGCCACCTTCCGGTTATCAAACATGGTTTGCTGGAAAATGCCCCGGCCATAGTTCGATGATTTTCCCAGCCACGTCCATGGCTATTTCGGGGATTTCGGAGCCACAGAGCCGAGGACACCTGAGGGTACCTGAAATGACCACTGACTCCCAACTCGCCCAGGTTGATGACGAAATGCTACGATGCGGATGAGGTGACTGCGACAGGGATGGCAGTTGAAGGGTTCTGGGCTGATGCGGGGATCGCAGCAACAGATGCCAAAAAGTAGAATCATCTCAAATTCAAGTCCGAAATTGTGGTACAATATGGGACAATCATGTTTATATAACCAAATTCAAGTCCAAATGTAAAAAACTGTGGCAAAATTGCAGGTGATTGCAGAATATTACACCTGATTTTGCCTCTAAAATGGTGGAAAACATCATTTTGAAGTATCGCAGCCATTCGCAGCCATTCGCAGCCAGGACATTGTAACCCAGGGCGATGCCGGGGACGAGTCGGGAGACCCAGACAGAGGGGGAAGCAGTGGGTTTTTGAACAAACAGAAACTGCGAGAATGGTGCAACTGAAGTAACTGAAGCGGCAAAAATATGCAAAAATCAAATCGAAGCACCAAGAGAAGCGGATGTTTACCGCCAAGAAAGGATGTAACATGATGTAACAGATATTATTAGGATTCAATCACCAGACAAGTAGGGCAAAGACTAGCGACTAGGTAAACATACCGACCATGGTAATCCGTGGCCCTAGCAGGAGCCGTGAGGTACTCCCAAATCTCCTGCCCTGAGGGGCCTGCGGAATCTGAATCGACCTCCTTCTTTTTAACTGGGGGAATCTACCAAAAACTAAACATTTTTTCAGGGATCTTAGGGGAAGTGATCCCACCTGGCTCCAAGCTTTTGGGATGCTTTACGCCCACTGAACCTCTGCGAAAAAAAACACCACACCGAGGTTCTATGTGATCTTGGAGGGCACCTGCGCACGGTAACCCTGGTGGAATGGGACAATTTCATCCAAAGCCGGAGGATTTTTGGCTTTTTTTTCGCATTCAAAACCGCGAAAAAACCACCAAAACCGCGAAAAAAAACAACCATATCAATACAATTTAATGTGGTAAAGCCAATGCCATAACATCCATCTTCACTGACTTACCATATCTTGTCATAAAAATGGGTGGAATTGAAATCATCCCTGGCTTTGAGTTGTCATGGTCCGTCTCAGGTGAACAAAGAAACCACTGGTTTGGCATTGGAGCCATGATTTTTTTAAAGGGCCAATCATGGAAATTTAGCTGTTCGAGTTTGTACACACGCACACACACACATATATATACATACCACCCAGTCTATGAATGCCGCGATGGGGTTCAAGTCATTTCTAATTGGTATATTATGTAATCCCATCCCCGCCATTTCTTTTAAAGCGTCCTTAACTACACCGAAAACGAAACCCAATGGTGGAATGCTCTGGATATATGTCCAAGGTTGTCGAGGTGAAGACTGGCAAGGATGACGTGCAGGAGACGACGATGACCTGACGTTTGTTTTTGTGTGGAAGAAGTGGAGTCCAGCAAAAGGGCGAGAATTTCAAGAAAATACCAAAAAGGTATGGGGACTCATGACGCAAAGTACGGGCAATTTCATCCAATTTAATCACATGCAATTTCATCATAAAAGAACGGATCACTCCCAGAAAGTGTGAGGAAATTCAGCAGCAAATGGCTTTCAGCAACGAAAGATGTTGGCTTCCACCAGCACCTGGGGATGTTTATCATCCCAAAAGCTGGGAATTTGAATGGGATTTGAGGTCGCGGCCCTTGTTCTTGTTGCGCAGGACACCAGAAAACCGGAAAATCATCAGAAACCAGCAAAGTGGATCGCAAAACTACGCTACTTCCACTAGCATCACTAGCTAGTTCTATCACTTCCCCTTTTTGTTGCTCAAGATGCCTTGTCAATTGATTGAATCCCAATTGTTGGGGTAGACAAAATCAATGTGAATTTTGCTGGTGTACTCCTGGTCCAGGAGCACCGGCGGTGTTATGCTGGAGACATGTTTGGCGAGAAGGTGGACAGGGAAGGAAACATGTCTCCTTAAATGTCTCCAGACTGGGATGTATATAATCCCATCCCCCTTTTATATTAAACACCCAGGAACCATTTAGAAAATTTAGATTTTAGAACCATTTAGGGGGTGTTTAATATTAGGGGGATGGGATGTATTTTTGGGCTTTGTCTCAGAGTTTGTCCCAAATCCAATTGTTGTTCATCTGGGTAAACCATGGTGAGGGATGATATCATATGATATCCTCCCAACCTGTGAGGATGTGGTTGAGAAAAAAAAACCGTGAGAAACTCACTGCAGTAGTGTAGCTAGCAGTCCAATTGCAGACGCCCAAAGCACAAAAAGGTACCTCACCTAGAGATCCATACCCCGGGTATTTCCAACGGCTGAGTGGGACCTCTCTGTTGCACTTAGATTATTTTTCACAGGTCTGGTCATTTGGTCAAAATCAATATTCAACACATTTCAATCTTGTGACCATCTGCCATTCGGCTGAGTGGCATTGTTTCAGACCCCATTTTGAAACCCATTCTGAAAGATTTGGCAAGTCCGGCATTGCTGGGGTTCTTCCAGCTATCAATGGGTGACATGTTACATGGTACACCGTACACCATGGTTATCAGCCGGATATGATTTCTGATACCATACATGACGCACCCTCATAGCCAAGCATCTAGGGGTGGCCATCCATCTGATGACCATAAATCTCTGATTTCCAATCGCGATTAACCAATTTATTGTATTTATTTTCCTCCTAGCTGTTTCTGTAAGCAGAAAATCCTGGAACAATATTTTTTTGCCAAGTACTCCCTAAACTCATCAGTTTCTTTATCGCCAAGAAACTCAGACAATTATTCGTCGCAGCGTCGCAGCGCCGCCCGCCCCCCAGAGTGTCACAGCGTCACAGCGCCAACCGATACTTCGGCCCCCCTTGTCCCAAGCACTGATATATTTCTCTTAGCCAAGAAATCACTTGAGAAATGATAGGTTTCTGTGGGCACCTTCTTTCTATGGGGTTGCTACAAGTGAGTCAGTACAAAAATGGGGAGATATAGTGTCAACCCCTTAAGAAACACTCGCTGACAAAATTAGCGCGTTACCCCTAAGAAGTGATCAGAAGTGATAGCATTTGCTACCAATGTGGCATCAATTTCATATCCAAAAAATGTCATGTGACATCATTTAATTCATATTTCCTGGCTTGCTTGCCGTTTGAGGCGAATGATTGCCATTCTTTGGGTAAAGAAATGCAGCAATTTTCACCCCTTTATCTACCTATTTTAATTTTCACCAAAAGTATCTGGGGTGGCGAGGGGGCGACCAATTTTTGATCATCCACAAGAAGTGAGTGCTACCAATCGCATTTGCTACTAGAAGGGTACCAATTTCACAAAAAAAACATTTGATATCATCTCAATCCCAGTTAAATCAGAATTAACCCCCCTATCTCCCATGAATCAATCCTCCATCAAGTCAAGTCCATTCCAAAAAATCCATGAAAATACCATGCCCATGAAATCCATCTTTTGCATCCCATTAAGCATCCCATGGAAAAATCACCATAAGAACACCCTGGAAATCCCCACAGAAACCCAGCATCACCGTGGTCCGGCTGTTCAGGCCTTACTGGAGAAGACCAGGCGCTCTGCCACGGTGCGAGCCGTCACGCAGGTGGAGGCAGAGACCGATTTCATGGCTTCATCTGGCCCTCTGGTGATGACATTCACAGGGCTAGCCATGGGTTTTTAACGATGGCCCATAGCATCGAAATAGATCGTAAACACCGAACTTAATAGCATGGTGAATATTTGGTGGATCTTTCCTATGGCGAAGTGTTAGTCATAAGCAGATGGTTTTTTTTTGGGATAACTGTGAATTCTGGTGTTATCGATGATGGTTTAATTTGGTCATTTCAGCAAGTGATATATGGATAACCAGCAAGGGATGGATATTTTATCTGGTTTAATTATGGGAAATATCGATGATGGTTTGATCTGGTTTAATATGAACACATAGATGACTGATGGGAATAGAATGTTGGTACAATGGGCTTAGTAAGGGTGGCTGGTATGTTTATAGTATTTTATGTCCTGGGACTTATTGTATAATAGTACGGTACACTGAGATTCATTGTGCAGTATAATGGTGGCACAGTGGAGGTTGAACCATGAAAATGGTGGTATAATGGGGCTACTCATGGGGCTAGTAATGGGCCTAGTCATGATTTATAATTGGATACGCTCCGGTTATTAGACATGGCTAGCTGGGAAATCCACTATATAAAGGCCATTGGGCATTCTAATGCAAAATCATCAAGCAAAACAAATTTTGAATTGCTATGTTTGATTGCCGGAAGATGCGATGAATAGAATAGGATAGGAGCTGATGGAAGAGTTGGAGATTGAATGTGACATGTTTTTATATTAGATTAGATGGGACATGAATGTCATTCTATGATAGAATGGGGAGATAATTAAGTTCCGGCTGTAAATATAACGCGGTATACCAGCATTTGGGTTCGTTCAAAAGTTCCCCAAATTTGCTTCCATGGGTGATGAACAATGTTTTTTTTTCTTTGGGGGGGTGGCTGAATTTTCAGAGGAAAGCCATACAGTCCATGTTGTAAATCCCAGCGTCATTAGACAATCTTCATGATGTGTGATCCCCTCAATTGATCCGCAGATTGAGTGGCCATTCCATATTTAATGTGGTTAAAACAGTAATAAACCATCCCCTTAAAATCACCATAAATGTTTGGTATAAACCATCAAACATGGGGTGGTTTATTATTGTTTTAACCACATTATACCCATTTTGTCTGGGCTATCTTGGTCGCTCTTCTGTGAATTGGGCAGTTGCAGCACACCCCAGCCACGTCACATGGCTGTGTCCAGGGAGGTACCAGCCTGGGTTTGCTAGTATGTCGATTAATATGTGGCTGGTTCATTGGCCCAGTCTGGTGAAGCAAATAGTCCACCAATACCGCAACTTCCTAAATAGATTTGCAAGTTCACATCTTTTCCGAAGGGATTTCGCTGGAAAATGGGATCCAAAGTTTCTTGAACTCAACTTGGTTGATTGTTCGAAGGTGTTTGCCAACCACGTTGGGACGTTGGCTTCTAACAATCTGATTTGCCAACAAAAACACTCTGCTGTGACTGCTGTGCACAATTTTTGGCTCTCTCCTGAGGCATTGAAACCATACAAACTCGCTTTGGTCACAGTGTAGTCTGCCACATCTAGCAGATTGGAGCCTGCTTTCTTCAATTTCAAGTCAAAAACGGAATTGAAAGCGAATGACCTTCTGCAGGAATGCCTTGTCATGCGCTATAACTAGTGCTTTTATCTTGTGAATTTTCCTGACAGGGTACTCGTAGTAGGAAGACACTCAAACTGGTTGATGGGCTCAACGTCTTTGTTTTCAACACCGATTTGTTTCAGCTGATGATTCCCAATATTTTTCAATGACTTTTTGACGACTCTTTGGTTGAAACTGGTTCAATCAGAGGTTGATGATTGATGATTGATGATTGATGGTTGATGATTGATGATTGATGATTGATGATTGATAATTGATGATTGATTGATGATTGATGATTAATGATTGATGAATGATGATGATGATGATAATAATGATGAGGACGAGGAGGAGGAGGACGACCGCGACGATGACGATGATTTCCAACGACTTTTCATAAGTTTTCATAACTTTTAATGACTTCGGTGTGGGGTGATGTGGGGTGGCCCAACCACCAGCACACAATCCAGGTGCTACTTCTGAAGCGTGCCGCCTTCGAGCGTATGCGGGGGACCCGGGGTGAATACCACGTGGGGGTTTGAATATGGAATCGCCATATCCAGAATCATGTTTCATTGTTTCACCCATTTGTTCAGGTGAACTTATGTTCAATTTATATATATATATATCAATTTTTTGAGTTGTTCTTTCCGGGTATAGACCGTAATTAGAACATCGTTGAATTTCTTGGAAGTCGAACATATTTGGAGTGACTTGCCGCCAGTCTGACTTTCACGCCTTGCATCACAGGTTGGGCCCCCTGAGCCAACTTCAGGAGATGCACTACTTGTGTGATCCAAGGTGGGGAAGTTGGAGGCATTTCAGCAAACGTTGCTGGTGATTTTCCATATTTTTTTTGTATGTTTACCAGAACATACCATCCGGTTATTTAACATAGCCATGGAAAGATCCACCATTTTTAAGAACGGTAAACCATCTATTTCTATGGGCCATCGAAAAACCAGGGCTATGTTATAACCAGAGGGTAACTATAAATAACCAAATCCTATGTGGCGATGGATTCGATGACCAAGGATCTGCCGGATTCACGCGAAAATCGGATGACGAAAATCGCTTGAGGGATCTGAAAACAAGAAGCCGAACACCAGAAGTGATGGTGAATCAATGGTTAAGTTAAAATCAATGGTGAATCAATGGCTAAATTTTAATCAATGGTGAAAACAAGCAACCATTTACGAAACTCCACTAGATTCCGAGAACAGACAAAAACCTAGCATGAAACCCATGAGGACCGAAAGACAACGCATGTCAGCACATCCACGCGAACGTCATTGGGCCACCCCACCCCTCTCCATCATGACTGAAAGATAACGCATGTCAGCACATCTACTTGAACGTTATTGAGCAAGAAGCAGCAAAAAACATGAAAAAAAACCAGTTTGCAGGCCGCAGACAGAGTTTCCTGGTCACCCCCTGACAGGTTGCCGTGCAAAAAACAGGTGGCCCTGGGATTTTTTCCAGCATTGAGTCAGCCATTGACATCATGGGGATCATCCCTTCAAGGATGATCGGCAGGGATCAACCCCTCCCAGGCAACGTGGGGCAATCCAGCACTATCCATCACCCCATGATCGCATTTAACTCATTGAAGATCTTGAAGTATTGTAATTAAGTCAAAATTAAGCTCTTTTTGAATGACTGTAGTCAAGTGGTATTGTTTGCATCGCAACTTATGAAACCTATTGGACATGAGGTTTAAAACCCTGGCTTACCACATCCAAACCTGGCGTTTCATGTCGTTTCCTCCATATCTGTTTCCTCCGGCAGATCAAGCAGCAGCTTCAGGCGAAGCATCGCCAACTTTTACCAACCCGGTCATCATATAGGGCCTGCAGGTGGTGGGTTTGGATCCGATGGTTTAAGTTCACCTGGAACTTATGTGCAAATGGAACCACTTGGGCAATCTTCAGCCCTAAATCATCAATTCGTTGGGACCCCGGGAATTCAGCAGAACATGTTGGGACCCCGGGGTTCGCGACTTGTTTACGACGCGCCGTTGGTTGTGCGTTTGTTGTGACTTACCATTCTGGCTTCATCCAGTCCTATATACAATGAATAGTGACAAGGTGGTGCCCCCCAAGTTATAAATGGGTTATAATCCCATTAACTATAGATATATCACCTATAAACCATAGTTATTGGACTTATAAACCAACTTAGCTAGCTATGGGGCACCACCCTGGATGAATAGTGGAACTATTTCTAGTTTCCCCGCATTGGATGAAGGGACTTCCCGCCTGCGATGCACTCTACCAACAGACATCTCGTGAAAGACTGGCAGAAATGGTGGGATTGCCGAATATGAGAAAACTTGGCCGGAATAAAACTTAAGGTGATTTGGCATAGGATGGCATCTGTTCATGGCTTCGGGGGAAAAAAACTTGTTGGATCTGTTTTTGCTACCATTGTAGGCATGTGTATGTTACAGTTCATTGCCATTATTATTGTGCAACTTCACATCGCATTCCACTTGAAACTTGCATTTTTTCAAGTGTTTCCAATTCCACGTAACCCGGAGGTATATGGCACTTATAGGGATTATATCCCAACTAATGGGGGTCATTGCACAAAAGGCATCCCAAAGTAGGGTAAATTTCAGGATCTCCCCCGCTATAGACCAATTTTCCCCCCCTCTCTCTCTCTCTTTATTTTATATATATATATATTAATATACCAGCCCATTTATATACCCAGTAAGGTTTGCATTTGCAGCATCCACATGTTTCGATTCTCGGGGGGCCCATGATCTGCCAGGTGTTTCGGGACAAGGAGGCCATCGAGCCCCGGGGGTGATCCATATTCCCTGTGAAACTCATAGGGAGTTGGAGTGACTCAGTTTCCCAGATGAGACGATGTGTCAAGGTCAAAACTTTGATGATCTTTGATGTATCAATTTTGGGGGGATGGTCATCAATCCATTATATATATTATATAATAGGGATTTAAGTTTATATACTAATTCTAAGGAATTCTAGTTGATGATGGTTGGATGACTATAAACCATATTGACATATTGACCGCAGCAAATCATATTTGGGCGTGTCTGAAAATGGTAAACTGGTGGCAGATTCCTTTTAAAGGGGAGTAGGGGCACCTTGTTTCAGACAGTTCGATAGTTTTTTTTTGCCCAAGCACTATTTGAATACTTGGAAGGTGGAATACTTATTTAACATGTGGAATTTGAGTCGAACTCGGGATTTCAAGCATGGACACATGGCAACACCAGGCAATCGGTGCGGAATACGCTGGCAAAAGTTCTTGGCTAAACATGTATGGGATGGACTAAAACATATGAAAGCCTATCAGCCTCCAAAGGGGACTTACCGTTTGCCATAGGAAACCATCATTTTGACATTTTGAATAGGTGAATCATCTACAGATGGGCCAGTTTCATCCCTTTTTGAGGGTAACATTCAACGACAACTCGTTTGCTCCATGGGATGTTTATCGCTGTCTAGCTTTGACAACATGTTTCATATACCCTCTGGTGATCAAATGTGGCAATGGAAAATATCCTATAAGAATCTATAAGACTTGGGTTTCATTGGGAACATGTTTCTTAAACGGTTTTTCTTTCTGTTTCCATTGCCATGTTTGATTACCGGAGGGAAGTTTACACACACATATATATATTATATATATATATTTACACATATATTTCTAATTTCCCGTTGGGGATGAGAACGCCCATTTGACACGTCCCCCACGCAACCATCCCGAATTTACCGAATTCTACCATCTGGGGGGGCCGTTCTTACACCCCAAAGATTGGGTTACTGGGACCCCCTCAACCTTCGCGGATTGAACAATCTGCAGGACACCTGAGGCTACGTAGCCTTATAAAGTTTATAATGTCAACTCTGGATTAATAAACCCCGTTTACGGCTGTTTTTTATTGGGAGGATACCATTTAAGCATTAGATTATGGCTACTGCCACCTGAGCCGCTCTTGGCTCAGTGATCAGTGATGGGGACAGTGCTGCGACGGCACCGGAGCCGCTGTCCGGTGCATGCTGAGAAAGTTGCCCAGTCTGAAGGAAGGACGGTTGGGAAGGCGCCAGAGTTCAACTCGGGTGAACGATGTGAACCCAAGAAATAGCCTTGAGAAATCCCACGTGGCAGAACATCACCGAACTTACCCTCTGGTAATTTAACATAGCTATGGAAACTCACCATTTTTAATGGGAAAATTGACTATAAATGGACAATTTTCAATAGTTATGTTAAATTACCAGAGGGTAATGGAATCTTGAATGGGAAATTCCTCGAACCCAATTTTAGGGGATTTTCCGGCTGGGGCTTCTGGGTAGGCCCATTTGTGAATGATAAATGATTCGGTTCATCTTCAACCAGTTCTTTGGTCGCCAGCGTTGGTCAAAGATTTTTTGAGACATAGCCAACCTAGCAAGAACAGAATAGCAAAAACCAGAAGGTAGATAGGACTCGCATCTGTATTAGATACCTCCACTTTTAACTTGGAATTGTTCATTGTTCTTTACTGAATTGAACTTGAGACCCCTTCAAACATGGCCGCTGACTTGCAAGCAATATGCGGAATAGGAGGCTAGGTGACTAGATCTCATGTTAACAAAAAGAGGATAAACTAGGCATCTTATATAGTACCCAAAATATCAGCAATGTTGCTAAAAGAGGATAAACTAGGCATCTTAGTACTTAAAATATCCAAAACATGGTTTGCTTCTAGGAGGATCATCCTTACGATAGTCCTCCAAGTGGCTTATCCGATTAACAAACAGCATTACAAATGTATATAAATCTGGGCAAATTATAACGACCTCACTGCGACCGAAGCCTGGGAATCATGGTTTATTTTAGGGGAATCATCCCCTTTTATGGCATTAATTCAGGTTAGTGAAATATTATAATTTACCCAGATACTTGTATCAATAGATTAGAAAATCCCAGTTGCTAACCACGAGCCGTGAGATGATCCTCCAAGTACAAAACTTGGAGGTTTCCCAAGTCATGGGGCTACCCCTAGTTATCATCCATTTTAGATTGGGATGTTCCATGAAATAAACCATCCAGCTATGGGGGTACTACCATGGCTAGTGACTATGGAAACCACCAATTTCTCAGAAAATACACTCTGGTAATTTAACATAGCTATTGAAAATGGCCATTAATAGTGGATTTTCCCATTAAAAATGGTGATTTTCCATAGTTATGTTAGTTTACCAGAGGGTAATCCCAACCACTGTCATTCACAGGCTCGCTCTCTGGCCGTGGTGGCCCTGCAGAGAGCGCAAAACGCTGGAACTCGAACTCCCGCGGAGATTCAACGGGTCTTGGCGCCGTCACGTGGAAGGGAGAATTCATGGGTGGTGCCCCATACTCCAATAACTGGGGTTTATGGGGACTATATCTTTATAGTAAGGGGGATGAATCTAACCAACTCAGAAGTTAGTGAACATAACTCCAATAACGTTTGAGGTTACGGGTATGATCTCAATTATATCTTTATATCGGGGATGAATCTAACCAACTCAGAGCTGAGCACCACCAAAGGTAGAAGCCCCAGAGGCTTCAACCACGATCAACAGATGTTCTCACTGAAGATGGTTCTTTTTTTTGCATGTTCCCATTGGTCATCGACCATGTGGGAAGCCAATGACCTACATAATCATCATAACATCTTTTGATTATGTACCAGTTGGGAAGCCATACCTATTAAACATGGTGATTTATTCCGTAGCAAACTCTGAAATTATCGGAGGGTACCTGGAAAAAGGGGGATGTTTAGCAACCACAGTGGACATTTTCATACACTATTTTATACTGTGATATATATATATATATATTAATCATAACAATAATAATAATAACCATAACAATGAAATTAATAATGACAACAATAACAATGATAATGATAGTAACAATGGTAATATATCTATAATTTACAATTTGTAATGTTTATCTTCATATTTATAATCATACTTATAATCATATGTAAAATCATATGTATAATCATATGTATAATCATATTTTAACCATATTTATAATTATATATATATATATACATTTATTTGTTTATTTGTTCATCTATATTTATATAAATGTATGTATATATATATATATGTATGTATAACTATATGCATATGATAATATGTATTGTACCTATAGTATATCTAAAGAATATGCGTGATGGTCCCCTTCAGCAAATCCTTCCGAATCCCCGTCCAAGGCTCAAGGAGGCGGGGAGCTGGAAACCGCTCCTGCAAAGCTTGAAGGGCCATGCGGACGCTCGATGTCCATGAAGAAAATACACTGGTTGGGTGATTTAATGGGATTGAACTGAACCATCATCAACTATCATTTTTGTAGGGTTTTTATGAGGCTTAAACATGTTTTAACTATCAAAGATATAGATGATATAGTTGATAGATCATGCTTGATTGGTGAGTTGGTTGGGACTGATGCTAGCCAATTTATTGGGGATTGCGAGCCAACCCACTGTAAACCGCTTCAACCAACTATATAGTATTTCATGAGATGGGATAAGGGTATTTTAATTGTCTCACTTGATGGCAAGTTAAATGCTTTCAAATCAATCGATTCAAGGATATTTGGCGATACGACTTTGATAGATTTTGATGGGCAAAATCATGATTCATCAACGGATATTTAGGGGTTGCCTATTCTTGGACAAACAAACTTGCCACTTTCCCAATGAGAAGTCCTCCATTTGGGGGAATCCCTAGGGAAGTTGGTTTGCCACATCTGTGATGGATGCAATGTGGTAAGGTGAGCGACTTTACATGCCAGGACCCCTTGGCATCCCAACACACCTTCCGGAGATGGTTTTCGTGATAGCCAGGTTTCCTAGAATATCTACTTCATTGGAGGGAAGATTCTTCTGAAGATTACGTGAAAGATTCGGTGGGTTTCCAGAAGGATTTCCCAATCGAAGGCTGCCCGGCTGCCCGGGGCACGACTGAGGACTTGATCTACTCTGTTGTGAAGGCCATCCTCTCTGCACGTCGCTTGACGATATTTGACGATGGCGAGGCTGAAAGGTGTGGGCAAAACATGGCAAAGCATATCACATCCAGTTGTTTATGTAAGCACTTCAGCAAGACACGGACACAAGATTGTCTATATATATAATATCACTATGTCGATAATATAATATGACCCCAGCAGTTGAAACAAAGTCATTTACATTCATTTACCACGGATTTTCTGTTCCATCTTTTAAAGAGAGTAGTTGGAAATGGTGGCCCATCATCCAAATCATTCAACCAAGTCTCCGAGAAGTCCTTGTGCTGTGTATATTCAAAACCTCTATTGTTTGCCATGGAAAATCACCATTTTTAATAGGTAAACCATCTATAAATGGGCCATTTTGTTTGCTTTGCATTTGATACTATCTGGTTCTCATTTTATTTAGTGCTATAAAGATTATAAAGTATAGATAGTATAGTGGAGGCAGACGTAGGGCCCAAATCCTGTGTTCTAAATTGTTCTTCTCATGCTTTTTGCAAAGCGGCTAGTAGTGAAGTAGAACCAAGACAAGTAGCAAGTTCAATATCTGTATACAATGTATACATAAATATGTATAGATGTGTGTGTGTGTGTGTCCATGTGGGAACAATATCCAAGGTTAGTGAGATAGCAAAAATACATTTCTTTGCTAAGGCAGATCCCCCCTCTAATATCATCATAGGCAATTTGCAATGCAGCTGTTTATTTGTATTGGTTGGGTTGGTGTCTTTTACAACCACAACTGCGGTTCAGGCTTTACAACATCATGGAAGATGCAAGCAATTGTACTTGCAACGGATATATCAAGGGGTGAAAGTTAACACTTCACAAGATTGTTTGTGTTTCAGCCTTTAGCTATCCAGCATAAACCAACGTGATTCAAATTGTTCATGAAGATCATCAAAAAGATTGGAATCAAAATAAATGTGAACGTAGATCTCGATGGGTATGCCAAAGTATGCAATAAAGTAAACATTCATCAGAAGTTGGAGGGGCATGCGGCGAATGACTCTTCTCATATGTGAATTGTTCCAACCTTGTTAATGCACATGCAATATGATAAATATGTAAGGTCACTTTTGCCCAATCATCATAAGACAACAAGGTAAAGTCAATCCCACATGCACGTAGCAGACATCAGCTTCAGCCCAACATAGCACAACCATTCGAGAACCTTAGAGTTTGAGGCAGGAACCGCTGGAAGAGATCCTTGTATACAGTATATATGTATATATGCTGCTCTTGTCAGTAGGGATCACCTTAATAAATTGAAAGTGCTACTGCCTCATATATGTTTGCCTCACAAACCAACAATGCAAGAAAACAAAGAGCCCAGAAATAGTGTCAAATATAAGCAGCACAGGCAAAGAATATATTATCTGGACATTACACACACGTCATCACACTTTTAGAATTACATAGGACTGTCATTTGAATACGCTTGCAGAATGGTGAGGCACTTCGTTAAAAAAGAGAACATATAACTATGTTATTTTTTTTCCAATCCCAGTAGTTTTATGTATCGGTGTGTCCATTGTCAAAACCCCATAGTATATTATCTTTAGAGAGACCGTTCAAAACTGGTTGGTGGTTTCAAGCATTTTATATTTTCCACAATATATGGGATAATCATTCCCATTGACTAATATTTTTCAAGATGGTTAAAACCACCAACCAGAAAATGTCTGATTCAAAGAAATCACTGTATGTTCCAGAAACGTTGTTTTCACGGGGCCCGTATTTAAAAACACCTTGAAGTCAATGGAGGTTTGGTTCGCTGGGAAAATCAACGGTTTCTGAAGGGTGGAAATCCACCAGCACGCCATGTTTGATTACCAAAGGGTATGCAGAGTATACCTGGAAACTTAGCTATAGCAGCTATATTTGATTATTAGATGCCCCTCCCCTTTTCACACAGACCTGCAAAGTGGAAACTGATAAGAAGCCCCGCTCATGGCAGGATTTCTTGACTGTTCATTTGGGGGAGGATAAAGCCTGTTTTCCACTGTGCCAATCATGAATTGTTGGACATTTTTAGTTGTACCCATATATATAATTATATATGTATGTATATATATATATGTGTGTGTATATATGTATATAGTTTATTTATTTATTGAATGCTGATTTCGTGACTATAATGTGTAATGTCAACCTGGATTAGCAGCCCGGCCTGGGCTGCTCGATCAGGGGATACATTCTAAATAGCAAACTATCTCTATCAGGAGGTACGCCCATAATCAACAAGCCAGGGTTTGACAATGTGTCTTGGTTGATCTGCCGTGTGTTGTTGGATACACTGCAACTTTTCAGCAAATAATCCCATCTCCCTCATATCAAATAGCCTCCCAACGAAACCCTGGTGGAACATTGGATCTATGGTCCCATAGGAGGAATCGTGAATATTACATTGGCAACCTATCCCCATTTCAGGATGCATAAAGCAATATTGACCACCATTTTCGATAGTTTAACCATGTTTAACCATGTTTCACCCCATTTTATCTGAAGAGATCCTTAATTCAGGTAAGATCCCTTTGGTCATGGCGCTGAAAATTGGGAAAAAAACATCCTCTTCTGAAGCCATGTTGGCTTCAGACCTCAGCCGCGCCCAGCTGGCCCACCATCTTCCACCATCTTCAGATGGGTGACTGTCTGAAATTCGGGTCCCCGCTTAGATTCCGTGGTTCATCATTTCCCCTAACATATCCATTTGAGAAGTATACCCTCTGGTGAACTAACATAGCTATGGAAAATCACCATGCTATTAATGGGTAAATCCACTATTTCTATGGTCATTTTCAATAGCAAACTGTTAAATTACCAGAGGGTACCCCTAACTTCAGACCTAGATCATGTGTCTGTTCGAGGTCTGCCAGGGCTGGATCATGCCTGCTTCACCATCGCCATCTCTGCGTGTGCGAGTTGCTGGGCTAATGGCCTGCAGCCAAACATCCCTTGAATACCAGAGCTGGTAATTTAACATAGCTGTTGAAAATGGCCATTTATAGTGGTTTTTCCCATTAAAAATGGTGAATTTCCATAGTTATGTTAGTTTACCAGAGGGTATCCCCAGTTTCATGATGAAAAATCCATGGTGAAATAGTTGATATACCTACTGGAAATATTTGGACATGTGCATTTCCCATAGCTATGATTAGCTATGTTAGTTTACCAGAGGGCAAGAGCTAATATCCTGGCAATTGAACTCGGGAAAACTGGTGATATCATGGGAATTTACTGATTGAATCAATTTGAATCATGTAGCCTCTGGTAATTTGACGTTTTACTATAGGAGCCATGGCCCATTTATTGATGATTTACCTGGTAAAGATGATGATTTTCCATAGCGATGTTATTTGACCACAGGGTAACCCCGGATTTCGCTAAACGGTTGTTAATAGGAGGGTTTCTAAGTTCAATATAGTTCAATAGTAATCTGGAAAAGTGTTTTCGAGATAAGCTGCAATTAGTGGTCGGGGTTTACTTATCCGGGGTTGACATAGATAAATGGGAATGAGGAAATATTTTTGGAATAATTTATAAATCCATCCGACCAAAATGGTTTATAAAATTGGATGGGTCCAACAATAGGAAATTCGGCAACAATCGACGATAATATTCTTGGATTTCAGGGAAATATGGTGGGAATATATCATCCCCAATCGGTGTTGATGAATTGGGTTTGCCCGATGAACTTGGATGATGTGACATGCCCCCCACATGATGGTTGGCTGCTGGGATGGTTTGTGGCATTGTGTTTGCCAATGCTTGCCACAGTATTGGTCATTTTTAGGGGGGAAACTCATGGTAAAAAGGTGTCCCCCAGTGTGAAAAAACATCCGAATGGTAGTTGGGAAAACTGTTCCGTTTTTTGACCGCCAACAAGGATGTGCGGTCCAGCTTCTGATTAGTTGAAAAAAGTTCAGGTGTCATCCCAGGATTGACACTTATGATTTTTTGGGTGCTAAAGCGCTTCGATTCGGTACCATGATTGGTCTGTACCCAAATCTGTTGCTTTTGGGAAGCAATGGACGAGCCCCTATTTATAAAACATACGTGCATGGGCTGGGGCTTTCTCACATTTTCAAGTTTTCAGAACTTGTTCATCTCCCATTTCTTCATGATAGACATCATTTAAAAACAACCATGCATTATATAATATATATGTATATATATATATTTCCATTATTGAAATCTGCACCTTTTCGCCATGAAAATGTTGCAACCATGCCATCTTTTGCACCTCGGAGGTCAATGGGAATGGGCCTGTGACCTCTTTACGTCGATGACGAGGGCGGCGCTGGAGCCAAACAGCATCAGCCACGGAGCAGCGAGGGGATGTGGCGGTTTCACCATGGAAACCAATGGTTTGGTTTCCCATTATTTTACCCTCTGGTAAACTAATTACATAACTATGGAAAATCACCATTTTTAATGGGAAACTCCACTATAAATGGCCATTTTCAATAGCTATGTTAGTTTACCAGAGGGTAACCATTATTATCACTGGTGGGGTTTCAATGGTTATATGATGGTTATATGAAAAAAACCTCTGTTAATGATAGTTAATAGTGGTTAATAGTGGTTAATAGCGGTTAATAGGCTATAAACCAACAATGGGAATGGTGGGGTTTCAATGGTTATTATCACTGGTAGGGTTTAAATGGTTATATGATGGTTATATAATGGTTATATGATGGTTATATGATGGTCAATCATTGGCTTAATATCACTAGTGATCAATGGGTGATATGCTGGTTGGTGGTTTGGAACATGACTGGATATTTTCCATATATGGGACAATAGTACTTTAATCCTTATCATTGACGAAGTCATATTTTTCAAGATGGTTAAAACCACCAACCAGATTAATTCTTCCATGAAATATGGAGGTTTCCTGTAGATTTTTCCTTAAACCAATCCATTGACAGATATCCACAGATATTTCATGGTCCTATTATGTCCTACTGGTAATGTCCTTGTATGATATGGTGCTCATTGGGACCCATGGCTCATTTTAGGTTGCACAGCCAGAGAAATGATGACTAGCTTGGATGCACGGCAACCATACACTTACTGTAGGTAATCTTAGAATCTGGATATTTTATGATATGTTGCTGTTCTGGGCTTGCAATATATATACATATATATATAGATACATACACACATACACACACATATATATATATACTGTATACATATATAATACATATACGAACATTGTATAGAAGAACACTCAGCAACTTGAATCGTCCCAAAATAACTCATCTATATAATTCTGTCTTCCTAAAAAAATCTTGGGTCCGAGGGGTCCTGTACATGCCACTTCTCACCGAAAGATGGCGGTTGATGATATCCAAAAACATTTGCAAGTTTCAACCGTGCTTGCTTGCGAGATGTCCACAGTGCTGGCAGTCCCAGTCCATTCAAGACATGAGACAGGAAAAGAAAGAGGCATGAGAAAACTTAGAACCTCGGAACAATCACATCAATCAGATCCATCAGATCAACCAGATCAATCAGATCAATCTGAATCCCATGAATGTGGCAAACCCTGGCTGCCATAAACCTACCATAACTGGGGATGGTTGAAACCCGCTAGGACCATATTGGGATGGTGCCCGATGGCGCCTATCCCTGGTGGTCCTGAGTCCATCAACGTCACAGGGACTTATGGTGATTTATATACCCACTATATAGATTAAACACCCACACACACACACACACACGCACATAGACGCATATATATATACATATATATACATATATATATATACATATATATATATATACACAGTAATTATGTATATATATATACTGTATATATATATATATATACACGCACATATTCATTTAAGCATTCCCAACCTTGGGATAGATGACCAGGGGCCCCGTTTTGCCGTGTTTTGACCATGACATATGGTGAAAATCTAAACCTTGAACCATAAATTTTGGAGCTTTGCACAGGTTCCTTTGGGAAGCAATCAATGTGAAATGTGAACTTCTTTTGATTGGCAAAAAAACAAGTTTTCAACTTGAATCATCCTGTTTGATGGTTAACGTATCATGTTTTGAAACTTAGGATCCAACATCATCCATCTTCGTGGTAGGTCCACTTCCAAATTACCCTTTCTTGTTGGTCAAAAGCCTTTTCCATCCCTTTTTGGTCGAAATTAGATCCCATACTGCATCCTTTATTTACATGTGGATATATATATATACATATAATTAACCCATTTCTAATCACAAGAATACCTCTAATATTTTTTCCAACAAGAATGGCCAGCAAAAACCACCGGGTTGCGTAGGCTACAATGCCCTGATCACATGTTGCGAGAAGGGTCGGCAATGGCACAGGGCCCTGGTGCTGCTTAGTGCCATGGGCGTCTCGACACTTTCATGGGATGTCCCGTTGAATTACCCTAGGGTAACGCAAAAAGATGGCGCAAAAGCCAGGAAATCCGGAAAATGATCTACTTTCATGGTGGCTTTTCCACATCGATGTTAGTTTACAGGAGGGTAAATGGGATTGATTTTTATCCCTTTAATAATATCCTTTAATGGGATTTAATGGGTATTTAATGGGATTTAATGGGTATTTAATGGGATTTAATGGGTATTTAATGGGATTTAATG
>Ga0126342_10003000_pt1 | contig 27314 bp, 22 predicted proteins | sample Cyp1metagenome_FD_92528 | JGI IMG/M metagenome (GOLD analysis project Ga0126342, IMG submission 92528) | Coral microbial communities from Lord Howe Island, Old Settlement Bay, Australia - Cyphastrea 1 metagenome | ecosystem: Host-associated > Invertebrates > Cnidaria > Coral ... | reverse complement strand
TTTGCTAACTCTTTCCCTCACTAACTCTTTCTTTGACTAACTCTTTCCCTGACTAACTGTTTCTTTGACTACCTCTTTGTTTGACTAACTCTTTCCCTCACTAACTCTTTCTTTGACTAACTCCTTCCCTGACATTCTAAAAGTCCGTAACACGGAAGTTTCTCCCCCTAAACTTCCTTTGATCATCTAATACCCCTATTCTCTGCCCATAAAATGCTGGGTTTTCTACCAATTTTCTACCAATAAACCATCCATTTTTCCACCTGGAGATACCTGGAGCCCCCACCTCAATCTCCAAGTCTTCCGATTCCATGAGGCTTTGCAAATGCCCTGCCGCCTACACATCGCGCAGAACTGGAGAATTTTGTGGGTTTTTTCAGTAGGCCCTCCGGTGAAACGTGGCGGAAAATATCCGATTGGAATATCCACATATGGAGGTTTAAATGGAAAATCATCCACTCCAAAAACATGGATGATTTTCAATTGCCACGTTTGCCGGAGGCAATTAGCTCCCAAAAAGATTGATGAAAAATTGGCACTGACTAGGGATAGCCCATTAGCGACATGTATAACCGGTATAACCGGTATAACCAACTAACACTTGGCATGAAACCAACCATTGGGGATATCACCGGGTGAATGGAAATCAAAGTTACGGTACTTGGGGTTGCAGTTGTGACTCAGCATAACCATATATAACCATGGTATAGTAACTATACCCCAATAAATTGGGTTACCATCTGGTTATGACTAACATAATTAGCCATGGAAAGATCCACCATGCTATTAATAGGTACTGTAAACCATCTATTTTTTTTATGGGCCATGGCTTCCATGGCTATGTTAGTCATAACCAGAGGGTATAACCTCTTTGATAATGACTAACATGGACTAACATAGCCATGGAAAACATGGACTTCCCCTGGTTCCCCATGGGCGACACCTTGATGGAGGTGTCTCTGAGAAACGCACTGGTTGAATCCCCAGCTGGAGACCCCGGTCTCCACCAGTCGTGTGGCAAAAATGACGACTAACCGACGAACCTTCCCCAATATCAGGTTGGATCACATCAGTATTACATATGTGTTTCATAACATCCCCATAGGATCCAAGTATCTTCTTAGGAAGTGTTTGGGGTATAATTTACTATAATTTGGAGGGTTAAGTACCTTCTCAGACAGTGTTTGGATCCATAGGGATCAGTATTGAGAGAAAGCCGTGTCCCATTTTCATAAAAATCTGGCTAGAAGATCATATTGTCACTGAAATTCAGCTTAAAAAGGGGATCCCATCCAATTCTATCCAATTTAACCATGATTCCAGGCTTCGAAGGCTTCGGTCAGTGAATACCTATATACAATGTGAGGCCCCAGTTCGTTAGCTAAGTTGGTTTATAAGTCCAATTTCACTATAGTTTTTGTTGGTGATATATCTATAGTTAATGGGATTTGTTTACCCATTTATAACTTGGGGGCCTCACTATACCTAGATTCCTCCACCAATTTCCCTGGCGCCAAACATCGGCGCCAAACATCGGCGCGCCCGTTGCCGCAACTCGCCCGAGGCGAAGTAGATGGTGGTCCGCGCGTCGGAGGGCGACCTTGGCGACCAAAATCAGCCGGACGGCAGCTCGAGATTTTTTGTAGTCTCTGATAGAGTAAAATCAGTAACACAAAGGTGCTCCCAGTAAGTACGCTCTACTTTACTTCATATCTAACTTCCAGAAACCCCCTATGTGATCATCATATTGGCTATGAAGCTTGGAGCAGCCCCGTAACATATAAGTAAAATGTGATGTTATCAATAGATAGATATAGATTACCGTAACATATAAGTAAAATGTGATGTTTTCAATAGATAGATATAGATTATATATCATGATTCTGATCAGATATGATAAGCACATATGATCTATGTAAAAAAAAAATGATGAAAAAGCAAGTTGCAGTAATCCGTATGTCTTCGTCATTCATGGTAAATTCCGGGCAGGATCTGGAGGGTATCAAACCATTGACGCCCCTTTGCTGAGCCCAAAAACGCTGTCACGTCGGCTTTGTCATTCCTGAGCAGCGTTTTGGACGTAGAATCTGTCATATCATGTCATATCTATAGAAAACTCCAAGAAATATATCTGACTTTGCGCACCTGTACATACCGAGGAGGTTGGGCATGTTTACAGTTGCACACTGTTCGTGGTCATGCAGGTAGATGTGCAGATCACAGACATTCTTGCAGCATTTGTATGCATGTACATGTCTGCATGTGCAAATGCATAAATATGCATAAATAATCATAAATATGTGCACGCAACATTGTGTAAATCAGCTTCAGATGTGGACAGTAGCAAAATTGAGGTCTCGCTTTTGGGGGGGCCCTCTCACCACAACGCTTTCCAAACACCAAGTGAGCACTCCCCACTAAAGTGGTCTACCAGGGTTTTGACCGTACCTCATATATCCGCAGATACAAAAAATCAACCAATGAATGTGACTTTAAATGTTTAATGACATTTTCCTAAAACGGGTGTACCCCAAAAGCCATGGCTTTCAAAGCTAAAAATGATTTAATATGATTTATAATTTTGGATGATTTGGCGTAATTATCCCTATTTTAGGAAAGAAACCACCAAATGTATGAATCATGTGTGTGAGCATTTTTTTGCTGCAGAAAAATCCTGCGCAAAAAAATCCAACTTTCAGAGCGGATTTTAGCCAACACAAAGTCCATCTAAGAAGGGTTGCACCCTTCTAGCCATTGGTTTCAATACTAAAGTGAACTAATGGCTTGGATGAAAAAAGGTGGTCCCATTTTAGAACACCTCCATATGAGTGTGAAATAAGGGGGTTCCACATTAACGGTGAAAATTGAAACAAAGCATTGGATTTTGGGGTGCACGATTTTTGGACAAGTCCATATGAATCTTCAATACATCCAGTTGTAAGTCTTATGTTTTTGTTGACTGAGGAACATCGCTAACCTTGCTAAACTCAGACCCAATTCACAAGAGAAACACTGGCAAGTGGAGATGTTTTATCAGGTTCCTCTGTCAGAAAGGCAAACAAGATTCACCAGTTTCCCTATCATTGGGGGTGTGTCAAACACATATTCACCAAAACACCCAGACAGCAACAATCATATTCATACCCTCTGGTAATTTAACATAGCTATTGAAAATCACCATTTTTAATGGGAAAATCCACTATTTCTATGGTCATTTTCAATAGCTATTTTGACATAACCAGAGGGTAACTGGAATAGGTCGGTTGGCTTTCCCAATGCTCCTTCAGCACATCCCCCGGCTCTGGCTCCAATAGCCCAAGTTAGGTCCAAGGGTCTCTTGACTAATCTGAAGGAAAGGCACAAACCCGGAGAGCCGGTTCCTTGGGCGCCCGGGTTTCTCCGGTCTCAACTATCAAACACATCCAAAAAGGGGGAAGCCGCAGGGAAGTCACAAATGAATGATCATTGGGTCTACCAGGCTTTCCAGATTTTACGCTGCGAGTGCGGAAGATGGAATGTTATGGTTGTTTGCAACTGGTGGCCGTGGTAAAAAAAATCACACATATCCTCAGATCTGCCTGAAGTAGCACTTCGGGTGGTTCCAAATGGTGTAAAGCCAAGATCAATAAGGCCCTGGTTGATCCGAAGGGGGCCTCTTTTGCCTACACATCAAGCATCAACATGCATCAACCATGACAAGATTCACATGCATGTGACTGATGCAGGTCGTGTTTAAACAAGATCAATCCCCCCACTGGCCCACCGCCAGAAACTCGAAAGTATCATCGTAAAGAAATTCTATCATCAAGTCCCTGAACCCTGTGACACTGCTGAAATGAACCTGCCCCAAACCACAGAAAACGAAGAAGAAAAAACACATTTAAAAAAGTCAGGGGGGATGCTCAAACCTGCAAATAGTTCCAAAACTTCGTTGCTGAATAATTTCTAGAACAATTATAGAGATTATAGTAACTATAGAAATTATAATAACATGACGTCACACACAAATATTATATATACATGTGCATACACACGACATTGACTATAATTCAAGGTTCTTCTTAAAACATGACACCTCATCAATTTCCTGGTGATCCTAATAATCCTGATCCTGCTCACTGGATCGAACACAGCTACGTGAACGTACACCAAACTGGCAATATCTTTTACTGGGGGAAAAAAACATAAATGCATCACATGTCATCAATGACATATGTATAATATACACGTGTATTTCTAGATTCTAGATGTGTATAGTATATATATAGATACACATATATGTATAATACAGTATATATAGTATAGTATAAACATTGTGATTAAAAATATCTAATTACATACATTTCATATATATATATATATGATTATATATGTATATGATATATTGCATAGATGTATAATCTATAAACAGGTAGTAAAAATGGCACAACCATATCCAAAATTTCAACCTTTTCGTGACCCAAAAACCCCACGCTTTTGTAGCGGCGCGTTTAACGGTAGCTGTGTTGCCCCGACAACTTGGCCGATTTGCCCTTCACGTTCAGGCCTTTCCCGACCTCGGAAAGCACGGTCCCGTTGTGGGTCACAACGGCGACCAAAGGACCAAAAGAAACGACTCAGATCCAGGGAGCCAAATGGCAGTGTGTCAAAACCTTGTACCCCTGGTGAACATCAAAATAGCTGGTAAATGGATGTTCATCCCACTAAAAATGGTATTAATAGGTATTGATCCATAGCCAAATTGATTTTAAGATATTTTAAGCAACTTGGGGATGTTTCTCAAAAAGGATGCGAAACAAAAAAAACAAACATGGCCAAGTAAATCGCGAACTTCACAGGAAAAAGAAACATGTGGATATCGCTTCTGCAGCTTCGAAGGGAGTCGTATTTTGTCGCAACGTTGGCTTTCAACAAATTCATCATCTGGCTGGCAATTGGACGAGAGAACGACCCGACCGGGTCGACGGGGTCGTCAGGTGACCATGAAACACCCAGGGGGTCATTGGTTCCACAGTAAGCCACCAGCAGGTTGGTAGCATGCAGAAACGAAGATATTTCTGGGAAGGAACCATGGAAAAGGATGGAAAAGGGAGTTCCACCATTGGGTGGGCCCTCTTGAAAATGCCACCGAACCTGCATTATCATTGAAGGCAGCGAAAACCTATCAGTTCTAGATCCAGTTCCTCCGGTCGACATCCTTCCGAGTCTTACAATGTGAGGCCCCCAGTTATAACATGTTTAAAAGTTATAAGTTGGTTTATAAACCCCATTGACCATAAGTTGGTTTGTAAACCAACCCCATGAACAATAATTATAAGTCATAAGTATCATAAAACATGCTTCTCAGAGTTATAAACCAACTAAGCCTTAGCTATCTAAGGAGGCCCACTTTGCACAGATCTAAGAATATAGTGAGCTTATATGAACTTGAACTTACAGTACTGTATCTACAAACATTTGTGCACCTGTACCACGCGCGACAAACTGATTCATCGTCCAGTCATGTGACAGGACACGCGAAGATCTGTGAATCGTCTTGCCAACCAATTGGCTACACTCTTTCAAACCCCCAAACGTTTCCAACCATCGAAATAATACCAACACCAAGAAACTCCCACATCCCCTTGGAAAACCACGGGAACCGTCCAAAAAAAAAACGTTGGGCTTCGCTGTTGGGCACCACCCATCTGCGGAGCCCACCGCTATGCCACTCAACATCTTGGCGATGGCGTCCCGGCTGGTGGGCCGATACACAGCAAACCTCGCTGGCAAGGTCATGGCAGGTCGCCTTTTGCTGGGAATCCTGGTGGAAACATGTCATGTTTACCACCCATGACTGGGAATGGTTAAAGATACCACCTATTTATATCTATAAAAATGGTGATGATTGGGGATTGTTGATTATTGCTGTACTAACATTAGATTTGAGGAATTTACATCTGTAGTAACCATCTATGGCTGTTCTTTTGGCTTCTGTTTGTGGGCAGCGGATGCCAAGAAAACCCAAATCACACAAATATCACACACCTGCGACTGGCGCAGTATGGAGAGGGAACAAACTCGCAACGTCCACCTGCTTCTGACTCTGGATTCTACTCATATCAATTTGCAAGGGACGACATGTAGCCATAAACATAGGAAAATAGAACGCTGGGTCCCGCTGAATGAAAAGAAAATCTATACCGAGAGGCCAGGCTACCAGCTATTGCCCAACATCAACAGTGCTATAGCCAGAAGACATGGGGCAAGCTAGAAGTTCAACAGTGATACAACACGAATTAAGATTGGGTAAAGCTTGATAATTGACCATACAAGTAAATTCCCAATTCCCGTTCCAAAAAGGCCATTTTAGGGATGATGCGCGGAAAACTGGCCAATGGGGCTCCAACCAATGTGTATCTTCGCCTGCGCTGCGTGGAGCTGGGGCAATGTTTTGGGGGGATGAATGGGGATGATAACGCTGATAACCTGTGAGCTGGGTGGTGATTGGGGGATGATTGGGGGATGATTGGGGGATGATTGGGGGATGATGGGGGATGATTAGTGCCCACATCTTCAAGATCCTTTGGTATCGAAGGACGTCTTGGCGCTCGCACAGCAACGGGCGAGCAGAGCACAGCGGTTCCGGGCTTTTTGCCGCGGGCATGCAGGGTATCATGAAACCTTCCCCGGTTTCATGCCCAATCAATTGGTGGTCTGAATCGCTCCGAAATGAGCAAATCGATGACCACTGGGATATGTTTACTCTGTTTTTACCATGGAAAATTCACTGTTTCTAATAGGTCAATTATCCACAAATGGGCCAGCTTCATCCATTTCCCATATATAACCAGAGGCTGCACATCCAAAATCACGGGCACCGTGCGCAGATCAACCGCAGCCAGGCTGGTAGCTCGGACATCCTGCAACCTGGGGTGGCCCACTGGGCTGCCCAGGTCCGCAGGTTTGCGTCAAAAAACTTGCTGGGACATAAGGTCCAGCCTTGGATGCGTTTCGAACCATGGGTCGACCTGGATCACTTGGAATTTCAGGACCCGAACATTGAGGTACTATACCAGTACCATGTAATGATCATGTAATTCTATATAATTCTATAAAGGGGGGTAACCCCAAAATGGATGATTTAAAATGGAAAATCCTATTAAAATGAATGATGAAGGGGTAGCACCATGTTAGGATCCCTCCATATACGGATATAAGGCCATATTTTGTGGTGATATTCCCTTACATAGTCCTTACGTAGGCCTTATGCATAGCAGGTAGGTTCCTAAAATGGCCATTGATTGGAGGAAGAATCTACAGCAACCATCAAGTACAAAGCCGAATAAATTCTAAAACTCGGCGAATCATTTGACCCAGTAAACTTAGATGGCCTACACACGAAAAAACTGTTGGTGTTGGGAAATATATATATATACCCCATATTTGTGATTGAACATGTGGAAACCTCCACTAAACCAGCCATTTCTCCACAATTTCCGATCCAACTTTCCGTGCGTTAGGTGCAAGGGCAAGTTACAGTCTCAAAGCGTGAAACGGCTGCCATGCCCTCTCACAGGCCTTGACATACCCGAAAAAGATGGGTTAGTCTGGGTTAGTTAGAAACTGGGAAACTGCAGCTGTTTCTCAATAAGTAGCTTAAAGATGCTTAAAGTTTATGGGATAATTATTGCATTCGAACTTCAGAACCACAGCATACCACAGCTTTTACATGCATTTTTCCGAGTGATGACACCCTTGCAAACCCTCATTGGTGCTGTTGACAGTGGGGTCAGTAGAAATTGCCCAAATACAGCTAATTAATTGATTCATATTGATTCCTACATTTCCCTTTGAACTGCAAAATCATCACTCAACTAAGACCTTTGGGGCCCCCAAGATAGCCTTCAGTTGCCTGAAAAAAGTGGCTGAAATCTATGGTTTATGGTAGATATAACGAACTAGTTCATGGGGGTTTTGTGATATAAAGCATTTTCCATCATTTTCCCATAGATTTTCCATAGATTTTCCATAGATTTCCCTGGCCCTGGGGTGAATCTAAACCAACAAACTCACATCACTGGAGGGCCCCACACCCCCATTGAGCAACACCGAGTCACCAGGACGGTGGCCTCAAAGGTGACTGCATTGGGTTGCACCGATGGACCCTTCATCCCATCCAGCACCCGCAAAGCCTCGCTCCAACGTCCTGCAACGTGGAAACATCGATCCATGGAAACTGGTGGTTGAACTGGGGAAAATGGTGGTTTAACATGGTGTATCTGACCATCAACAATGGTACTTAGGGATTTGAAAATCAATGGATTGGTTGTCTTGGGAAAATCTTAAGCGGAAACCATGGTTTTTACCATCAAATATAGGGGTTTCCGGTTCCGATTTTCCCATCATCCAATTCTATGAATCAATGAGCTTTGGGCCCATATTCAGGAGGGATGATATCCAAAAGTTGATTTGGAAGCAGTGAGCCCTGCAGAAACACAGGTTGCATTTGAAACCACAGCTGGGAAAACAAAAGGGGAACACCCAACATACAAAGACATGGGAGAAGATCAGAAAAAATATTTAAAAATAAAAACAAACAAAACCCTGCACACTGAGTTCCAGTACCCAATCACTCACAGGCAGCTGCCATTTATTTTCAGCCACACTGATCTCTGCATGTCCTTCAGGCTTTTTAGCCCTTGGTTTTGTCTTTGTGTTTCTCCTTGTCCTTCTTGTTCTTCCTCTTTTTTTTAGGAAGGACCTCCTCATCTGTGGACAGCGACAGGCTGTCCTCCTTCTCCTTTTTCTTCTCCTTTTCTTTTCCTTTTTTTCCCTTTGTTAAATCTTATTTTATATTATTTGTTGTTAGTTGTTTTTGTGTTTCTTTATTTTTCACAATGTCCATGATATTCCCTTGTGATTGGACTCCCAGTTCTCATAGAAGAGTTTCCGGGGAATGTTTTTGAGATTTCAGCCGGGTGAAAGTTGAGAAGAAAAACATGAAGAAATGAAAGTTCACAAAGAAAAGATGGCAAGTTGTGGCAAGTTCACCAACAAAAATGACAGTTGAAGAAGGACAATTGTGATTAATTATCACTGACAAAAATCAGACCAAAGCAGGCAAACAACCCGCAAAGTTGGGAGTTTCAACGACAGAGGATTGAACCAAGCATCTAAGATTCATAGCCACAAATGGATACTGTGATGGTGCTTCCCAGTTTGCCAATTGGGCATGATGTTCCTTTCTTTGGGTATTAGATTCGATACTTTCTACTTTGGGGTGTATGCGTGATGCCACTGCTGATTAAGCGAACACACAGTCATCTGGTCCAAGAAATTACATGGTGACAAATCACCCTTAAACAGAAGCACATCGAAAATTTCACGATCATCATACTACTACAGTATGGTGAAGTTGTTTCAACAAGATCTGGTGAAACCTAGATGGATCCTGAATCCTGACTCTTGAGAATTTTGTTAGGTGGTGCCTCATAGTTTGCTAAGTTCGTGAACACAACTCCAATCAACAACTGGGGTTTACTGGGATTAATTATATCTATAGTGGGGGGGAGTGTAAACCAACTTGTCACGGGGGGTGGGCACCACCTTGTGTAATTATCAGATCAGAATCACCATATTTCTCTGAGTTTGGCAGGTTGCCTCCTGACGATTCAGCAATTGAAAAATTGTAAACTTAGCAACGCCCACCCCCCCGTGTCAGGAAGCCACAATTCACAATTTGTGAACCTCAGTTAGGTTCACTTTGACCTCAGCGGCCTGTTCTCTGGCAAGGCAGTGATGGCCACACTTGAGTGATGTGAAAAGGCCGGAGTGATGTCACATTTCACCAAAAACAAAGGTCAATCGCTGGACATCGTACTCCCCGAAAGGTTCGTCAACAAACATTTCCAGAAAAAACACACAACCAAAGCTTCACGGCATACCCATTTGTTCCAAACATGTCCAAACAAAGCATGTTGGTCAAGGTTTTCCAGGGATGTTGCCTACATCACGTACGAGTACCTGTCATCAATTTTCAACTGGTTGGTGGTTTTAACCATCTTGAAAAATAGTCAATTGGGAAGGATCATCCCAATTATGGAAAATAAAGGTCATGTTCCAAACCACCAACCAGATGATTTTCATCATCTTCCCATAGGATTTCCGGCGACGTGATCGGCCCGGCATGGCCCGGCCCTGTCCTGCTTTCTCCAGTGATCGGAGCACCGCAGAGAAGGAAATGACATCTGCACCGCCCTGCCACGCTATGACCTCTGTTCCGGCGGCCGGCGGAGGCCCAGGAGGCCCCGCGGGCGCCGGAGATATGGCAATGGCAGCAGAAACAGCAGACGAAACGGGGATTGATGATGGATTGATGATTGTTCATGTAGCTGAAGCAACCATTTTGGAGTTTTCTTTATAGTAACTGATAGTATATGTGATATTGTATGATAGTGATGATTCAAACAATTTTAATCAAACTGGGGAATCATTCGCGCGGCATGGTTTTGCCAAGCAATTTAACGGCGTTTTTCGAACCTCACCCCATCCCATGGTTTAACCCCCATTTCCCCAGTGAAAACGCACATCGTTTCTTGAGCTGCGCCCAGGTTTTGCCATGTTTTGCCCATTTGATCCCCAGCACCAACATCATTGATGCACGAAATCAACCGCCATGGCCGGGCCATCTAATTACCACATCTACCCTCTGGTAATTTAACATAGCTATTGAAAATGGCCATTTATAGTGGATTTTCCCATTAAACATGGTGATTTTCCATAGCTATGCTATGTTAGTTTACCACATCTATTCACCATGGAAGGTTGCACCGGTTGCACCCTTCATTTTCTCCTGGAACCTGGCCTAATACCTGGCCATAGTCCGTCGTGCCTCCAGGAAATGCAGCGCCAAGAACCAGCGATCCTCGCAGGCGCTGATGAGGCTGTTGAAGCTGATGTCGTTGGGATGGAGGTCAGCCTCCCATGTTTGGGCCATGTTTGGATCGCGAATTTTGGGAGCGACCCGAAATGATTGATCCAAATGCTAGTTCCATTCAATCACCATTAAAACCAATAAAATCACTATGAAATCCCATTAAACACACCATAAAATCACCAAATATACCCAAATGCCACATATGTCATAATATGTCCATCTTCGTAGGTTCTATCTAATGTTTGATCCGAATATTTCAATGTTCGTAGGTATAACAATTTTGCGCGCCATGTTTTGGTGAAAACTCACCATATAGTTCGCTGAATTTCTGGTTCTACATGACATCACCAGTATTCATCCTTAGATTCATCTATATAATAAATTCTTGTAGTCTATCTTCAGTTGAGCCACCACGTTTCTTGTTCCATCCCAATTTCCATTCATTGGGTTGACTTTAGTGGACCTTAACGGCTTACAGTCAGCCCTGTTCTCCGCCATGATATTTTTAAGTAAGTGTTTCTTGAAGAAAAGAACAACATATCCCTCCCCCAGCTATATAATTGGCGTAGGCCCTGCCACATGGTGGTTGGAAGACAACTTTCGTGTAAAATCGGCCATTCCCAGGTCTTTGTTAGCTGAGAGGTTGGTGCAATTCCTTCGTTCAATTCAAGGAACCTTGAAGGTGCCAACATCCATGGCCAATCTTGCAAACCCGGCAGTCTTTTGTTGGCTAGCATATTCATATTTCAGTATGAACATATCTGCTCTGTATTATATATATGTGTATATATATATGCGTGTGTGTGTAGCTTTACTATATCTCTCTCTCTCTCTCTCTCTCTTCACAGCAAACGCTTGAGAGGTTGGTACAATTCTCCATCCAGTCGGTTGCAGCAGCTATAGCAGCTATATCCCACCAGATTCATCGGGTTCCCCCGGCCTTCACCATATCTGGAAAAAGCTGCAGGGCCTGACGCCACTGTCCCTCTAAGCAGCTCAGCGCTGCATTGAAGCTGGGGACCTGGGAGGGGCTTCAGGATTTCGGCTGACCAATTGAGATGTCAAAGATGTACAGTACCCTCTGGTAAACATACAAAAAACTATGGAAAATCACCATTTTCAGTGGGGAAATCCACTATAAATGGCCATTTTCAATAGCTATGTTAAATTACCAGAGGGTAATTTCAGCAACATTGGGACTACCAGGATCAATGCATGGATGTCTCAAGCCAAGTCTGGGATCGGGGTTTTCAGTTTCCAGGTGGTTTGGGACAGGACATGGAAGTTGGTTTTCGTGTAAGCGCGGCCCCCGGGCCCCCAAGAGATACCACTTGATTGTTTGTTTCACTACCCCAAATATTCGCTACTTCGGAATTATGAGTTTTGCCAGGATGGAAAATGAGAACATGGTTTGAAACTACCCTCCAGCTGTTCATGTAGATTATTTGATCATTTTTCCAAACCCTCCGTCATTTCCGCTGTGCGTACTGGTTGTTTAAGAAATGGCTAAGAACAGGATTCCAACATAATTGATGTTGATACCCTCTGGTAAACATACAAAAAGCTATTGAAAATGGCCCAGTCGAAATAGTGGATTTACCCAGCTATAAAATGGTGATTGTCCATAGCAAACTGTTAGTTTACCAGAGAGTAATCCGCGCATATCCCCACTATTTTGTTTTTTTTTTAATCCCCGTGATCAACCGCCAGAGGAGGTCCGCTGCACTGCTCAAACATAGACCACCAAACAAAACATCCACAAGGTGGCTTTTTCAGTTACACGTTGGTTTCTAACATTATAGATATATCCTATCTACCATAAGCCCTAGCTATGCCAATTGTAAACAGCTATAAAAACCAACTTCGTCAGCTCTCATCAAATCCCATTCGAAATAAATCCCAACTACCCTCTGGTAATTTAACATAGCTAAATGACCATTTATAGTGGATTTACCCACTGAAAATGGTGATTTTCCATTGCTATGTTAGTTTACCAGAGGGTAAACCATACTAAATTACCATCTTTGCTGGTAAATCAAGTAATGTTTTTTTTCCCGTGAAACACCTGAAAACTCGGCCCAGGTCGCATCTGCTCGCAGTCGCAGCATCTGCAGCAGATGAATGGCCTCTGGCCATCGCTGTCCCTTTTCGCAGGCGTTGATGGCTGCGCAGAAGCCTTGGAGATGCCATGGGATGATGCGAAAAGGGATGATGACACCGCAGTGTGTCTACCTTTTTTGGGGGAAAATCACTAGAAAAGTCTCCAAAAAGGATCAGTAAGCTACAATAAACTTGTTTTGAAGCTTCCTAAATGGCATTTCCTGTTGGATTTCCGGGGAGTGAATGTTCAGATTTAAGGATAAATTCCTCCTGGAATGAAGAAAAATGGGCTGGCAATCAGTGCTGAAAAACATCGACTTGTGATCAGTAAAATCAGACAACTTGATATGTAACCAAATATCGACGATGCATGCTTCAAGAATGGACACTTTAAACAAACAACATTGGGATGTTAAGTATCAATAGTTGGTTGGTAAACAATTGTGATGTGCGGTTGGGAGGATTGCGACCTTCCTGAAGCTGGTACTGCGCCAGCCATCTTATTCCTTCCAGCCATCTACCGGTTTATTTCCTCTCATGGATCCAATGAATACACTTTAAGCAGCTTAGCTTTCATACGAAAAAAAAAACATCTTGGCTCACCATGCTGCTGGTAGATTTACCTACAAAACTGGGTCATAAAAATGGGCTAAATGTTGGTGTGCATATTCCAGCTCCGTTGATCCCATCCAGGACCATTCACCATCATTCCAGTGAGGTCGCGACGTGGGATCGTTATAATTCATCCAAATTCCCATGATATATATATATATACTGGTTGGTGGTTTCAACCCCTCTGAAAAATATTAGTCAATGGGAAGGATTATCCCATATATTTTGGAAATTAAAAACTGTTTGAAACCACTAACCAGTATATATATATATATATATGTGTGTGTGTGTCTGTTAATTACATCCATTTGTACTTGATTCTCCCAGCTATAAACCTCCATCTTTTCATAAGGGATTTGCCCGAACCATTCACCAAAATTTCCATGTATATTCCCATGGGAAAACCCATTATACTCCCATTAAATGCCAATGAAATTCGCTATCTTCCATCATCATTGTATTAAATAAAAAAACAAAAAAAAAAACATTGTGAATATTAAACTGCCCATAGCTCCAATATGCTCCAATGCTGTTTTTTTTTTGCCACCGGATATATCATGATAGATCAAATACCCTCTGGTAATTTGTTACATAGCTATGGAAAATAGCCATTTAGTTCGTTGCTTTACCTAATAAAAATTGTGGTTTTCCATAGTTTTGTGTATGTTTATCAGAGGGTATGAAAAAACACCATTGACTATCAACCATTATTAACCATGATTAACCATTATTCACCCTGATTAACCATTACCCAGATGCTCCATGGTCTGGAATATGCACACCAACATTTGCCATACAAATCACCCAGGTTTGTAGCTAAATATACCAGCACCATGGTGAGCCAATATGGGTTATAACTGTTATAACCATTATAATCCCATTATATAATGTCAACCCCGGATTAATAAACCATGGTTTATTAATTCGGGGGGTACTCCTCCAATAGTCATTTCATCTGATACTATTTTATGGTACCCCCCCAATTAAACAGCCTACAAGGTGGTGCCCCATAGTTAGCTAAGTTGGTTTATAACTCCCATAACTATGGTTTATGGTACTTATAACTATAGTTATTGGGGCTTACAAACCAACTTATAACTAGGGGGCCCCACATTGTAGGGGGTTATTAATCCAGGGTTGACATGACCCATTCACCCTGCCGCCCTGCGCACCCACGCGGTTCATCGTCTCCTTGAAGATGCTTAGCGCCAGGCGCCACGAGGCCTGCGCAGCGCTGGTGACGATGCAGCTGAAGGAGGTCACATCCTTCAGCGCGCTGTGGGATGGGGAGAAAACTCGGGGAAAATCTCGCGAAAATATGCGAAAAAATATGGGAACCTATGGAAAAATGTGGGAAAACTAGGGGAAAACTAGGGGAAAACTAGGGGACACCGGGTAGAATATGAGAAAATCTTGGTAAAATATTGGGAAAATTGAGAAACATATGAGAAGCATATGAGATTCTGGTGATGTTGAAAATGATGGCGCTTTAACATCATGAATTTTGGGACCAAAGGGGTTGCCATGAAACAAGATATGGGGCACATATGCTGATTTTGAGCTGATTGAATCCCAAAATAAGCTGGCAGCTGGCATCATTATCCCATATTATCCCTATCGAAAAATTGCAATTTGATAGCAAATACACCATTTTCAGACACACATATATGGGATGTTAGATTTGAGAAATTTAATCTGAATAAGATACTAATCAGAATCCAACGATCCAGAACAGTTCCATTGGCAAGTACCCAAAAATACAGTCAATCATATGTTGTTTTTGTTGATGACTTTTGGCATGCTAGATATGTAGATCCTATATAAACAACAAGCACATGTGGCTTCAATTAAAAGCACTGGAATCAAATCTTTATTGCCAGTGGGTTCCTTATGGAGATGAAGTTGATACATCAAAAAATCTAACAAAAAATTGTCAGACTGGCAGTTTCCGATACTGTCCGATACCACAAAATCCAGAGATGCCTTGAAATACCCTCATTTTCTCCGGGGACACCATTTTTTGCAGCACCTCCAAAACGATAAAATGTTCCATACATTCCACCAGGGATGTCCAAGGTTTCAGCTGGAATCAGCTGGACATTGGGGCCCCTTTGAGCTTCAAATGTTCTCACACCATCCATGCATTTAATAGTAGATTGGCTATAATGAGAAAGACGATACACGCAAATAGGAAACTACATTGAGTTTTACAATAGTTGTATATAATATTTTAATATATATATATATATATGTGTGTGTATGTATGTGTTATGTATATATATATATATATATTCGTTTTGATGTGTGTATTGGGTGCCAAAATGAACCCCATCCTGTCCATGGCCGGCAAGGCTCTGGCGAGATTTCGATCTGCAACATGAAATCCACTAAGAAGAAGGCCTGAGACCGCGACACTGCCGAAGGAGCTGGGCAAAAAGCTGGTGGATTTTCTAGACTGAAAATGGTTGGTAAATAATAAGCGTAGGCTGAAAAACATGAGGGGATATCGGGATATCATGAAAAGGTAGCACATGATCACTATCTGGAACCACCTATAGTTAATCAACCAGGGCTTACCATCTATCAAATATAACGCGGTGATGGAAAATCACAATTTGTTTTACAACGGTAAATCATCACAATCTTTTCTATGGGCCCATGGTAGGTGCCCATATCTATCCATACGTAGAAAACCCGAGGCCAAACTTTGTGACTCCAGCGGTCTCCAAGATGTGCCTCCTGCCAGCGTCCTACGGCTTGACATGAAGTCATCGAAGCATTGAAGCTGACCAAATCCTCGGTTCGGGGCACCTTTCGGGTTCCCGGTTGAAACACAACTTGCGGCCAGCTGGGATGACTCACCTGACAATTCCCAGTCCAAAGTGACTCACAAATTTTGGTCATGATCAAATTCATCCAAAAGTATGTCATAGGCCGTGTTTGGGCTCATTGGCCATCTGAAACCGCCCCACGTTCCATCTATGATTTCACAAGGGACATAGTAACCCTACATCTCAAACAGCAAACCATGTCCAAGTTCAAGATCAGGGTGTTACCCCAACAAACTTCACCACTGTAAATCTTCATTTCCCGGGTCAGCTCTTTGCATGTCAAGGCATACACTGTTCAATTGCCAAGCAGGGTTTTCCAAAGTTGAAGTCGTAGATCAAAAATCAACGTTCACCACAAGTTCTGGCCGATCTCAATAACTATCAATAACTAATCGTCACCTCATCCCGCATGGGTTGTCTCGGGGGAATACCTCGAGACAAAGCAAGTCTCTTCGGAACAATGATTAAATCCTTGGGTTTTAGGGGTCCGAATCTTGAAACAACCGATGTTTTTCACCAGTTCACCCAAAACATACCCAGAAAATCGCCGGAACATATAGCAAACCTCCCCCCCCCACAAAAAAAAGAACAGCAAAAAATCGAACTCAAATAATAATTGAACATACTGTATTCTGATCTCTTCTGCATCTTGGGTAAATGGATGTAAAACCCTTCACATCCGAACCAAGTGATACAAGATGGTGCCCCCTAGATATAAATTGGTGTATAAACCCCATTAGCTATAGTTATATCACCTATAAACCATAGTTATGGGAGTTATAAACCAACTTATAGCTAACTATGGGGCACATCCGAACCAAGTGATACCAAGTGTCAATTCTCAGATCTGCCGCTGTCATCTGCTTCATCAACTGCACCGCTTCCTTCAATTTAGCCCCTCTGCACAGCGCCGCTGCCACGCTGCCGAAGCTTACGACGTCGGGGCTGCCTACGGTTCAACAAAGGAGTGGGGAGATGCCCTTTTTTCATTGGGAAATCGCTCACTTTGTTACGGTCCTCTCAGTATCACCAACTTATTGGAATGATCAATATAGTTTTATCTGTCATTATTATATACCATTTCCATTACTTTTTAAAGTCAATTTCAACATTGCCCCGATCACTGGAGGCTTAAAATCATAAGGAAAGGCCCAGCAGGAAACAAAAACAATTCACCATACCGAGATTTGCAAATGGCACCCAAGTCGGTCGCCACGATATTTTTCTGGACATTCAACATGCACCATCCTTTCAAACCAGCAATGAAGCATAATGGTGCCACATGTTTCGCAACAGCGTTTCAAAAACTCGAGCAAGCGAAAATATTGCAAACAAACTTTGGGTTGGTCTTGGGCCCTTAATCTTTCCAAAGGTCTCAAGAATGTTAGTTGGCTGAATCATGTTGAGTTCTAGTTTTTTCTTTCTGAACTCTCAGTGTTCTCAAGGTCGAATCTCAATTTTTGGGTTATGTTTTCAAGGTTGAATCCCAATTTCTGGGTGGTAAAAATCCCAGTCTTTTCAAGGTTGAATCCCAATTGTTTGGCGGTACAATCCCTGCGTTTTCGAGGTTGAATCTCTATTTCTAATGTCAAATCGCCATTTTTCGTGACAATAGATAATCCCAATGTTTACGAAATCCCCTGCGCATGCGTCAGCAAAATCATGTCAAATCCCTACTTTTTGGTTTGTTATGCTTGTTACATACCAAATTTTCCGGTCAAAATTCATATTTCTGGGTGAACTACCTTAAAATCACCACATATGTTCATTTCCAACATGTCAAAATCCCCCCTTTTTCATGTGGGACCTGGCCCTTTCCCACAGCAAGTCACCCAATTCGGTAAAGAGCTCCAGCGCCAAGGGCCATGAAGACTCGCAGGTATGGATCATGGCATTGAAAGTCACCAGGTTGAGCGAGGTCGCGGAAAAACTCCTCATTTGGAGGTGGCACGATGCGGCACTGAATCACATGACACCCTTGAATTTTAATATGGAATTATCATGAATAATATATATATATATATTTTTTGATACAACCAAAATGGTGATTTGAAATTTAAACATGGATGGAACTACCCAAATCATCCATTTTGAATAGGAGTTTCCATTGAAAACCATCCATTCGGAGGTAACTCCATTTATGGAAAACAACCATAATAATGTAAATATATACATTGATATAACCAAAATGGTGATTTCAAGGGAACGTTGCGTCGGTACATTATGGAACCCCTTCAAAGGCCATATGAGAAAGTAGTACCCTCTGGTTATTTAACATAGCCATGGAAAATGGCCCATTTATAGAGGTTTACCTATCAAACATGGTGATTTTCCATGGCTATGTTGAATAACCAGAGGGTAAATCATGTAAAATCGTCTTTGGCACCATCGTTTCCGGCTTCCACATGATTCTCCATCCAACATGTTTGCACCATATTCAATTGTCAAAATGGGCGAACTATAGCATCTTATAGCCAGTTCATGTGTTGTAGCTGGGATATAGCCAGTTAATCAGTGATGTATAGGCTGTATAGATTATTATCCACGTACAAAACTGGAGTGCACATCCAATAAAACAACTCCAACTAACTCCAACCTGGATTGAAAACATAATGGGATGACCCTGGAATTGGAGAGGGGTCTGGCAACATTAATTCAATGATGAGCGTGCGGGAAAGAACAGAGAGAGAGACACAGAGAAAGAAAGAAACAAAGCAAGAAGGAAGAATGAAGAATTAAGATCAGTAAATTAAGATAAATTAAGCAAATATCGAAATAAACATATAAAAATACATAAAGACGTCTGTCTTCAAAAAGTTCAGCGCTTCGACACGTGAGGCATTTTTTTCGACACGTGATCCCTTCAGGTTCATCGGCGATCCCTTGGGGTTTTCGCTGGGTGGTACAGTGGAATATCACTGGGTGAAAGGGTCCGAACTGGTTCATCAAAAAATCATGGTTTCTTCCCATGGTTTTCCCCCACAGAGGTCCGATTCATGGGCAACTGGTAAAAAAAATCACTAGCCTGAATTTTTTGGTCACGCGCGGGTATTGAGCCTTGGGGTTTTGCGTCGTAATTGCGTCGTAATTGCATTTGGGGATTCAGATTGAGGGCACCGGCAAAGCTGCGCCTACACCTCACCGTATCATCTTAAGCCAGTTTGGCAATTTCATGCAATTTCCACAAGCAAAGTGGCAGAACGGCATGTAGCAGCAGAGAACATGGAAACGATATCTGAACCAAGAAAACTATGAAAACTGAGGACTGGTGGCGATTCGGGTAAATTCACATCTGCACGAAAGGCAATGCATGTGGTATCGTCTCGTTTTGTTTCTTCGCCGATATTGCCAAAAGGAATGCATGTAATAAAGACATATGAGCAGCAAATGAGCAGCAACACATCGGACTTTCGAAAAATTTATATAACCCCCTTCTCACCACCGTCCTCAACACCGTATCATGCCATCCTCAAATCCCATCAGCACCGCAGCATCAACATTGGAATCAAGTTCAATTGAACGTTAACATCCCACCCCACCCCACCTCAACCCCACCCCATATAATTTTAAAGGGCATATTCGCATTTAAAACATAAATAGCGGCGCAAGATCAAATTGTATAAAATTGTGAAAAATCAACAAAAACCTAGGAAAAAAGGAGAAACAACATATAAAACCACGAGGCCAATTATCATGAAATAAGGATATTGGGATCATTCCCCTTACTGACTAACTTTATTCCAGGGACGTCGCGATGTGAGGTCATAATAATTCAACCAGATTACATCCCCACTATATTCCCATTGTATTCCCATGAAATATGAGGGTTTCCATGGGTTTCCATGGGTTTCCATGGGTTTCCATGGGTTTCCATGGGTTTCCATGGGTTTCCATGGGTTTCCATGGGTTTCCATGGGTTTCCGGTTTCAATCTTAACTTGAACCAGTGCATGTAGATATTTAAACCCCATAAATGTCCTATAGATTTCCTATAAACTTTTTAAACATCTGGGCAAAGAATAGTAATTCACTGACCTGAAACTAGCGGCCAGTTTGGGATGATTCCCTATATTTACTAACCATGATTCCAGGCTTCGGTCGCAGTGAGGTCGTTATAATTTGCCCAGAAACATTGTTAAATTTATACACACACACCCATATATATATATATACAATATGCACATGCAGTTTTAAACCCCATTACCATCCATTAACTATAGTTATATCTACCATGAACCAATATAAACCATAGCTATGCCATAGTAAACAATGCTAGGCCCATCTTGGCTGCCCAGGTGCCGGAACCTGCTGAGAGCCCGAGGCCATTGACCGAAACGGGTCGAGAGGCTTGTGCTCAAAGTGACCTGACGCAACGGCGCACGCAACGGATGATGGCATTAGTAATAGTAATATGTAACAGTAAAGATTAGTAAAGCATATATATATAGATATATATTTATATAGACACGTCCCTTAAATCCACCCATTTCATCCCATGTCTGGTACATTTTGGGATGGTAAACACTATATATTGCTTTACTAACACGACTGGTTTGTTTTCCACCAACTACGATCTGGTTTGATGATCTTTTTCCTTGATCCAACCCACTTGTTTGATCCAACCGACTTAGCCAAACCTGTCATCCCAAAACCTACCGATTGAAGGCAGGCTCCCTAAGTACGGAGAAGATGCGTTTTTTATCTTTGGTATGCAAGATGTGTTGTAGGTAGTCATTGTCTTCAGGCGGTGAAATGTTGGGCCAACTTTGCGTGCGCTGCTGGTATCCTCGCAGAGTTCTTGTCCAATCGGCATCATACGGGGTAGGGTAAGCAAACCAGAAATCCCGCGTGGCTAACATGGCATTGTCATATTGTTCAGCCGACGTACACACCTGTTCATTGGAGTAACAAATCCAGAGTAGTAGGTGCCCTTTAGGTGAGAGGCATCTGGGCCGATTCCACATCTCTTTCTGCACAATAGCAGGGTTGGGACCATGGCAAGGTATTCTCCTCTTGATTGTGCCAAGAGCAGAGCTTGTAGGACGTCAATTTTAGGCACCAAGAAGCAATTGCATTGCTTCGGGTATATTGTCACATCTTCAAACGCAGCACTCCCACTAGGACATAACAGATTTCGGTCCCCAACAGTTCATGTGTTTCCTGAAGAAATGCCAACCTTTCATCCCTAAACCTCATCAGAAAATTACCATGTGGCTGACTGTAAATCCACATCTCTGCTGCTCTTGGAATCTCTTGGATCTATAAATGTAATCTCTGTAGTCCACTAAGATGGTGCTAACCAGTTTGGTCCATTGCATTAAACCCATTTTGACCCCGTAAACCTTACATGATTGAGGCCAAAAACCTATATATATATATATAAAACGAACATTATGCGGCCGGGCCAATTTATGTTAATAAATCCTCAGTCATATTTGGTTCTATGAGTTATATGTTTAGATTCAAGGTTCCAGACAACAAAATATCTACATGGCTACACTCCATCCAGTATCTAAACTTTTTTTTGTGTAGATTAAAAAAAAACGCCTTTACATGCCACACATTCTTGGCTGCCAAAAGTCTCCGTTCATCGCCAGGATTAAGTGTCGATTCCCCCCAGGTTACTGGTGCTAAACGTAGGGAATGGGGGTTGCTGGTATGATGGTTAATAGCTACATATAGCTACCATAGATATCTATAGATCATTTCCCCATTCCCTACTAAGCACCAGTATTTCTTCAAAATCCGTTTATCCCAATATGGCTATACCGTGCTATACCCAATTTCACCTTAAACTTTGGGATGATGACTATGGCATCTTTTGTGAATCCCACATTACCCTCTGGTAAACATACAAAAAACTATGGAAGATCACCATTTTTAATGCGTAAATCAACTATTTCTAAGGCCATGTTCAATAGCAAACTGTTGAATTACCAGAGGGTAATGATTAGCCTTGGATTGATGGTTTGAAACTGGGACATATCCCAATCGGTTGACCTATCCCTAGGTCATAACTATGGTTGGGGTCATCATGATCATCATATTTGGCTGCTAGACGAGCACAGTCTATATAATCCGTTTCGCCACCAGATTGCGACATCCGGCAGCAGCTGCAGCTGTCGCATGTCCGCGATGCTGAGCCCGTGTTGCCAGGACTTCTCGCAGCAATTAAGCAGGGCCTCGGGCGCGGCCATGGTACAGAAATTCACAGATGATGTACATGAGATGTGTAAGGGGATATGTCCCAAAAAAATATGGCTTTATATGGTACAGTAGCTCCAGTTTAGGTACCTGAAAAGGCAATGTGCACATGATTGTATATTTATTTGCTGTCATTAAATGAGTCTCTAAGTGTAAAGCAACAGCAAAAGCACCAACGGCAACAACAGTAACAACAACACCAGCAGCAGTAGCAACAATGGGAGCAACAGCAAGGACAAGGACCATCGACTTTTTAAAAACAGAAGAAGAAGAAGAGGGTAAGAAGACAGTCAGTGGATTAGTTCAAGGCACATTTTACAGGAAACCATGGTTCTTACATTTAAATGAAGAATAATAAAGATGTTTGCTGTAGAGTGTCCCTTCAACCTTCAAACAAAGCTTTCGGTGCTCAGATCAGCTGGTAAACCCGGCCACTGCCGCCGGGTGGCATTGAAGGTGACTTCATTGCTTTTAACCTGAGCTAGGGGCTCTGTGAACAAAACAGCGCCAGTCGAAACCTTTTTTGGATTTGGATTTGCCAATTTTTTTCATTGCAGGAAAACTACACATCAATTTAAGTCCAAACATGGATCAGTGGGACTTGGGTATCACATTTAGGGAGATGCCAAACACATCAACCAACTGTTCCATGGGATGTCATCATTGGGCGGCCATGGCTGGATACATCAGCTGGATACTACCGGTTGAACCGAATCCTGGGATGAACTGGATGAACATGCAGTTCATAACCATCAGTTCGTTTATATACCCTCCGATCATTTCACAGCTAAAATAGCTTATAGATATCTATAGCTTGGATTTACCATATCAATATCCATATCATAAGATTCATGTTTACCATAAAGTTTACCTACTTGTTTAATGCTGATTCTCCATAGCCTTTCTCTCCTAGCCGCAGGCTTCATCGATTCATCGGCCTGCGTGGATTCCATCGATTCCAACATGCACAGTGCTGCCAGCCATTCCGTCGCACCTCACAACATCGCCCAAGGGGAACTGAAAGGAAGCGGAATTGCCGACCTGGAATCTGCTGAAAAAGTGCTGAAAAAAGTGCTGAAACTCCTTCGTTTTTTTAACTCCACGGCTGTTTTTTTAAAAATGCTTCAAATGGATTCAGATCCGCTTTCCACAATCGGTTCTTCCCCCACCATGCGACCATGCGACCAGTCCTTGTATTATGTTGGGTCCATGTATGGCCCCAAGCTCAGAAAATTAGCCTCACCCCTCACCCCCCCAAAAAAGAACACATGGCCTTTAACATGGCGTAATGAACAATCCCTTTCACCTACAACAAGATTATAGGCATGTAATAATGTATATATAATAATGTCATATAATCATATATACCCTCAACCGAAGCCTAGGTTTATTAGATCTATCATTTTGGAGCACATGATCGGGGTCTTTAAATATTACGGGGGTTGAATTGCAATCCATGACGACTGCTTCATAGCATCCGTTGGTAAGGATACCCCTCCGTTTGTACCAAAAGATTAAAGTGTATATGAAATATATATATTAAAAAAAAAAAACTACCCATCCAGCTCGCTTCCCCAGTTATATTATATATATATATATATCTAAAGATCTGACTCTCTCTCTCTCTCTCTCTCTCCCCACTGCCTTCTGCCAAGATATTCGCCATAAGTGTTATGTCTGCCCCTATGTTTGATGGTCAAACCATGTCAAACCCCCATTTGAGCAGTGTCCAAAACCCTCTGACACCCCTTTATACCAGTTGGTTAAGAACGGCATTCCTACAAGTGATGATGATAATCCGATAATCCTGAATATAATATATATATAATTATTATATAAACATATATAAACTCCCTATCATCAAGCAGGGATTTTGAACATAGCAACTGGAATTTCCAGTTAAAAACTGCGAGTTTTTGGAAGAAAAAAACCCAGGGTCAAACCAGGCGCACGCGCTGATCGCCGCACTGAAGCTGACCACGCTGGCCAGGCAACGACGTATCGCCATCCGCTGGAGCAACTGTGCCGCGCTCGGCCACTGCCTTAAGGGCCGCCACTTAGCACATTCCCCAGGTCTGGGGAGCAACAAAAACAGGGGAGGTTGTCATAGCCAAAGACCATGAAAATAGTAACAAAGTGAGCCACCCTCCTTTCTCACATGCACTGATTGCTGCATTAAAACCTTGGTGCCGTGATGGCCGTGCAAGCTTTCATCATGAGATGGGAACTTCCAAGCGAAGAACGTATGTCACATCGCTTCATTCTGCACAAGTCATGCGAAGAAGTCTTGGGGGTTGGACCTCATGAGTCCTATCATTGTTATTTACAAATTATTTACATTACTATTTTTATTGGTTACTGCATCTATATGCAACATTGGGTGGATTGATTTTCGAGAAAAAAAGATAGCACTCCCATCAGCCACATGAATGTCATTTTGGTTTGACCTCATGTCAGTCTGAAGCAAGCGGCGTAAGGCTGCATAGTCTCTGAAATTAAGAAAGTATTGATGGAATCTATAAGGACCTCCAATGAGGGACCCCCATTCCCATTCCAGCCTCCTACTATCTCCTACTCCGATAAGAAGCCCCAATAGTATGGGGACCTTATGGGAATAGGGGTACCATCATAGGGGGTTCCTAGAAATTCAAGGCCTCCTTAGCTCTGAAGGTCAAGTAGGGCCTGCAGGGTCATTTCCATGTGAAGCTTATGAGCATCACTCACAGTGAGTATAGTGAAGGCCTACAGAATGGCAAATGTTTTGGGTGCTCATATTCGACAGGGGAAGATGCGAAAACCATCCGCTTTCAAGAACCCATAGAAGGTCTCACATGGTCCTGGTCCACGAATTAGATTCCGAAACTAACCTAATCTTTGGATATGTCTGGTGAGGGTCAAAACCTAGCTCCCTGGCAGATTCTCCCACACAAGCCACCCACGTGACATGAACTTTACGCGTTGACATGGAGCCAATCTCGTCAGCTGTCACTCTGGCAGTTGCCATGTTTTCAAAGAGCTGCAATGCGATTTGCCTCAGGGAAAAGATCTATTGCTGCGATTTTTGTGGAGGTTCATCTAAACCGTTAACACTGTTAACACCCTAAAAATCCAATATCGACCCAAGAATTGTTCCGACACATTCATTCCCTCTATGCTGTACTGACTATGGTGCAGGTTCAGATTCAATCATGCAATTTCTGTTGGACTCACGTCTGCCAGAGCTGCTGCTGAAAGCTTGTGAGGACATCTGCGGAAAACTTGTCCATGTGCAGATGCAAATGAAAAGACATCCAAGTTGGAACACAACATGACAGAGAGTTTCTCTGTGAACCAAAAAAAAAATCCCTGATCTTAGGAAATTCCAACAAGGGCCCCAAAATGAATAGATCCAATAATTTTCAGCAGGATTGTTGGATTCATTGCTAAATAGAACCCAATTTCTTCAGAGCGCAGCTAGCCGCCCAAGGGGCCAGTGGCCGCACTTCTCGCATGCACTGATGGCGGCGCTGAAACTGAAGACATCTGCGTTGTCACCTAGTCTCAGTGCCATGAGAAATCTCGGCAACACTGCCAAAAATGAGTGAATTTTCGGCATGGCATGATGAGAATCCGCATGTTTACACATGTTTAGTCATACGGTAGATGTGCTGACATCGGCAGAAAGGGCTTAAATGACTTAAGTCATCATATCCTCACCGCGAAAAAATGTCCTGAAAACACGGCCAATCCATGCCATATACCTGCCAAGCAAGAGACTGGTTGGGTTAACCCAAACTGATAGTAAAAGAAATGCTGTGGCAAACCCTGGCTGCCATCAACCTACCATTTGCGGATTATAAATCCAACCATTTATGACAAAAATTGGGAATTGTTTCTTGTTGGGTTCACATGGGTTTACCAATCCCTCCTTCCTCATGTTAAACATGCCCCTGAAACTCGAAACAACGGTTTAGATGATTTGCACAAATATCGGACCATACAATGGGGGTGTTTAATAGGGGAATGGGGTTGTATTATGTTGTATTCATGCGCTCAACCCAATCATAAACAATTTCCAATAGAGGTTTATTATTGGGTATATACCGGTATACCCCTAGTGGATGATGTAACATAACCCCATGTGGTTGGTAAATGGGTGTATGGAAACCAGGGTGTACCACATTAAACCACATACAACTTGGGTATACCTTATGCATACATCATATTATATATATGTGTATTATGTACATACACATATACACATATATATATATATATATCATCATGTATGTATACATCATAAAATATATCTATAAATATATGTGTGTATATATGTATATATGTATATATGTATATCATTATATATGTTTATATATATATCATTAATTGTATATCAATATATAACTGTTTGTACCAGTATTGTGGTTATGAGCCACTTACGATTCCTGGGATGCACATCCAAGTTCCTTGGGGGCTGTTCAATACAAGGGGGGAAGTGTTGTATTAATTAAGTAGCTAGATTCTTATAAGGCCACTTCTATGGCAAAAAATGGAAATTGTGTCCTATTGGCTTAATTACATTGTTTTACTACATTAAATCCCATTAAATACCCATTAAATCCCATTAAATACCCATTAAATCCCATTAAATACCCATTAAATCCCATTAAA
>Ga0126342_10002999_pt1 | contig 27321 bp, 25 predicted proteins | sample Cyp1metagenome_FD_92528 | JGI IMG/M metagenome (GOLD analysis project Ga0126342, IMG submission 92528) | Coral microbial communities from Lord Howe Island, Old Settlement Bay, Australia - Cyphastrea 1 metagenome | ecosystem: Host-associated > Invertebrates > Cnidaria > Coral ... | reverse complement strand
CGCGCGAACGGTTGCGAACGGTTGCGGACGGTTGCGCTCGCGAACGCAACGTCGAGCGAACACACCCTCAACCCCCAGACCCCCAGAGTGAAACGGGAACCCTTGCTACGCATTCGGGAAAAAATAGTAATAATAATAATTAATAATAATTATATATTATAATGTTATTGCTAGTTATTGTCATGAATCTAATATTACTATCATTATCCTTAAAATTGTTATGCAATGTTATACATATTTACAAGTACATTATGTACTTATCTTAATATCATACACTCCTCGCCCGTGGCCCTTGGCCCCTCTCCTGCGCCCTGGAGAGTGTAAGACAAAGAAGGTGCAGAACGCCCTGTGAGGCCCCAGAGACCTTGTCAGCGCATTGCATTCGCTTCGCACACTTCGATACATTTGGATTCGGTATCTGCAGTATCATCTTGTGAATCAGATTCAATCAGACCGGACCTCCAAGTGCTCGCTTGGATGTGCAAGCAGAATGGCAGCACCCTGTTCATTCGCCAAAGGCATGCACGCCTCCCGCTTTAGCCATGTTTTTAAAAGAGAAGCAGTGACGGGCTTTGCGATGCTTTCCGACAGCCTTATTTTCTTTCCTTCTTTCGTTTGGGTCTGTGACTCTAACTGTCTGCAGAACGGAATTCTGGGTCTACTGAAGTGACCAGGCACCTCGCTTCGAACAAAGTGCAGTTCTGCTCCAGCACGGTTTAGTGGAAGTAAGACCTCCAGCTAACGAACAGCCCCACACTGCCGAACGACAAAAACATCGGCTGTGGCCCCGGGTCAAGGTCGCAGCCAGCTGTGTCTGTTCTTGTTTGCTTTCAGCGGAGATGCACGCGCGGCTTCCTGGCCTTTTCGCAGGAGGACATCAGATTTTAGTGATCCAGATGTTCTTTATGACTTCACCTTGACACCCCAGCTAGCTGTAAATGCAGGACATCAACAATCAACAACGCTTTTAAACTGCCTTTCGCTAAGCTCGATGCTGCAGCCGCAAGAATTCCAATTGGTCCTCAGTTTGTGACTCATTGGCTCATGCCGATGGCCCACGAGATCCCAACAGGCACTGTATAGCGCTGCTAGAGAAAATCAGCTGGGCGCACCGCATACAAGGCCTCATCGGCCTCATCCACGTTTTCCTGGGGGACATAGGGATAGAAAAAAGGATCAATGACACAAGATGAATACAAGGTGAAACAGGAGTTCCCAAATACCAACATGATCCAACATGATCCAACATGTAGGTTGGATGAAGTAGACATGAGACCAGGTGACCTTTCAAGTCTCGACTGCAATGTTGACTCAGCCAAGACACTTCCTTTGACAGCCAAGGCCTGCAATGCTGGCTCAAGACTTGGACCATGGAACTTAACCGCTTAACAGCAGCGACATGACCAAACCCTCCATTCCATCTGTTTCCAGCTTACCCAGGCCTCAGCCTCCCAAGAAATTGCTCCTGAAGCTTGGAACTGGCAATCAAAGTGGAACCTGAACTGTAAAAGAAGGTCTGGGATGCAGCCGTGGTGAAAGAACAAAAACAGTTTTTGCGCAAATGGAGTGAGAAGATAGAATTCATTGAAAATTTTCGCTGCCACAGTGACAACAGAAAACAACTGACCGAAGTTTATCGGACTTTCACATGACAGTGAACAGTTGCAGGCTACCATATATCACTCAACAGCTAGCATCAAGTAGCCAACTAACTTCGTTGATGCTTTTCTGTCCGAGCACCTCACGCTCCAATCCACTTGGAGCTTTCAGAAATCCGGCAGCCTTGAATGCCACTTGAATGAAACGGTTGCAGATGTTGCAGTGGTGCATCGGTTTGATTCGTTGCTGCACCGTATCCAACCTCGGCCATGATCAAAAGCTGGCCGCACTCGCCCGGACTGCAGAGAAACCTCGCCCGTCTTGGCACTCAGAGTTGTCGGATGATTTCCGGATAATGGAAGAAAATAAACATTGATAAACATGCACACCAAACAATGACGAGGAACAAAATTGCACACAAGTCAGGAAACAATGCAGCTACAAGACATCAAGGCATTTCTTTGCTGACGACATGTTGTTGTTGGTTTCCTGCCTCACAATTGTGGCCTTGTCCTGAAATTCCGTCGCTGTTGCTGCCCATGGTGGCCTCGGCTTCATGTCAGAGGCAGCAGCCAAGACTTCAAGCGATGAAGATGGCGCCTGGACAGCACCACCGCATCTGTGCCCAACTTCCAAAACCTTGGGTGCTGCAAAACAGGACACTCCCTGTGCACCAACGCAATCCAGATATATCCAAATCATTTCAAACCAATAGCAATATTCATTGATACGAAATATATCAAACATATTTAAACTCATAATCATCATCAACATACATGTTCAATCGCTCCATTGGAAATGAAACCAAGCCGCTGCTCTCCACTCTTGGACGTCTCCAAGAGAAGCTGATCCCTGCGCCAAACAATTTCTGCAAGGGCACTTCATTGGTAAATCATGGTAAATCTACAATCTAACCTGCATCTTCTGGTTTCCCCCCGCCCAAAATAGAACCACGATGGCGCTATCCATAGGCAGACTAGTCAAGGTTATAACATGTTATAACATCACTACCCTTTTAAGGAGGGGGGGCGTACCCAAATTGCAAGACACAATTTAGACGTTTTTGAGGGAGGCGGTCCTGTTAAATTTTGGCAAGCATTTATTTTTTTAACTACGTCTTATTTGCAAGATTTCATTTTAGTAGGTCCCCTCACTTTTTACGGGATTTCATTTATTTTCTTAAAAAAACGCAGGGGGGGCGTTCAATATTGTCCATTGCATTTTTGAAAAAAACATGTAAGAAAATGAAAAAAATGTAAACAAATAGTGTGACTGTGAAGGTCTGCAAACAGCTGCAGAATGATTGAAAGTGGCTGTCGAAGTCAAAGACCAACAAAAAACAAACATGACGCAACACCTTTTCCCTGGCAGCTTGTATCAGTTGTCGCACCGGATGTCCATCAAGTCCACAGGTCCACCAGGGTCATTCTTCAACCCTCAGCCGATTGGATGACGATGGATGACGTCACACGTTGGCAGCCGGTGCCATGCCTCATGCCTGATCTCTGCTCCGACCGCCGAGCTCATCAGGGAGCTATCATCTGTGAACTTCAGGTCGACTTCAAACCGTGCAGGTATCGAGGCCGAACGTGGTCCAAGCAGCCAAAAAACACGGTACAGCTACTTCGTGCTACTTGTCCTTCTTAACTTCAGAAGCGGATGCAATGACCACATCTGCACCACCAACTAATAGGGTGAGTTCTTCTCCATCCACAGCCATGACTTGCCCAGATTCTCCTGCATGTTCACCTGACATCAGCCGAACAGTTTCACCCACCTCCGGTATTTCGATCTCCTTTGGCTCCGACACCTCCGAAGCCACCGCCTCTTGCTGGGTCCGCTGGGTGCTTCGTTGTTGCACCTGCTTGGCCAACCAACCGGGTGGAGCCTTGGCCGAGTCGGTGCCCAAAATGGGCAATGCGCGGCCCAATTTGCGGCGCACTTGGAGGGATTTGTGGCTCTCTCCATTGCTGGCCTCACCAAAAAGCCATTGAATTTCGAGATCGGAATCCACCAAAGCAGATTCGATCTCTACATCGCTGTTCACCTGCATTTTTTTTACTCGGTTGCAGCCTAAGATCCAGGATGCATCAAGCCAACCTTCTGGATTGCTAGAGATCTTTTCGTGAAAGAAAGTGTCACTGCTGAGATTCTCATCGCTAAAGTAGTATTCAATTTGGCGTCGTAATGAAATCAGTCTTTCCTCTGTTGATCTATCCTTCTCGTCTGGCTGCCTTTTTCGAGGCCGCGCACGATGCTTCACAATGGGTGTCGATGATAGATTCTTGGGAGTGGCAGAAGCTTGGCATTCACCATGCTGCCTGATCTGCCTGTCAGCTCCACTAGAGGGCTCGCCCTCTTGCAATTCGGTCGGAGGATCTTCTTTGTCTCCTTCCAACTCCAAGTCTTCCTCATAAACATTCGAAACTACGTCGTCATAAACTGTTGAAGCACTCATCGTATTGAGACGTGAACGCACAAACTTGAGAACTCTGAAAAGGCCGCAGAACTTCCAGTGCCAAACATACTATCATGATCGCATCATGATGGCACAAGCGCTTTTCATGTCACCAAATGCTTCTGCAAGCAATCGGCCTGTGGGAACAAGCTCCGTACATGCAGATGAGTGTTCTTCCTCTATACTCTGGACGTTTTTGCATGATATGGATTGGACATCTAAAGTGGCAACCAATGGAAATCAATGAGAATTACCCCATGCTCAAGCTAACTGAAGCTCATTGCAAGACGTCTAAAATCATTCAAATATATTCAAATGTAAGTTTCGTCAAGGAATTTCCTTCACATGACATATCCATCTGTAGAATTCTGATCAGCGCAAAAAAATCAATGGTTTGTGGTTTGAAAGGCCCTCGAAGTTCTAAGCACATTGAGCAAAAAGCACAGCACGGAAAATCAGGGATTTTGATTGGTCTTGCGGTCTCTTGACCATAGCCCGAGGTTACTTCAACGTTGACGTTCGAGGAATCAGTGCTCCAGTACAGATGGTGCTCCGTGGTTTTATGTTGCTGCCAACTGTTTTTCTCCGGAAAATTTGTCCGAAGTCAGAAACGTTGGCAGCGACCATGCAGTTTCGCACAGGTCTGCAGATTCTAGCAAATGCTTGCCAAGTTGTTTGCACAAAGTCTGGTTGATGACAAACAAATCCACTCAGGCTTTGGCTTGGTCAATAAAGAGCCAACTTCTTTCGTTAATATTTAACATCATATAACAAAATTAAACCGAGAGTCTTAATCATTTCCAGACAGCGCATGCACAAATATATTGCGTTCATCTTGAGTTTATCAGCATCCAGACTGCCAAGTGAGACATACCTGCGGTCAACTCATGTATAAATACCTCGAGTAGGATAGTTTTGGTACCTGCCATCCATGACTCATCACGGCAAATGCACAACAACTTAGGGCTTCCAACTTGGTTCTCATTCAGGGACATTTGCAAACAAGTAGCAAATGAGGCCGCAGGTTTCTTTCCGTTTTGTCGCCGTGATCAGCCTTAGCATTTTTGTAGCATCTTGTAGGCGTGGCATTTTTGTCACATTCACGTGGACACAGCAAAATAAGCACATGGCAGAGATAGCAAGTGCAGAATCTCCATTAATGGTGACCGCCGTTGCCTACAAGGGTCTGGTGAATGGCACGCCGAACCACTCATAACATGACGATAGCGCTTGGTCACGTGGCAAATAAACACAGCTGAGCAAGTAAGCTTATAAATGTAATAGAATTCAACTCCAATGCTACTGATTTTCCTTGAACCAATGTGCAGGCAAAAGATCACCGGTCTCAAAGACAATTTCAGACCTTGCCTGCTGGTTATGAGACGACAAAGGCGAAGGCCTACATTGCAGTTGTGGCAAATGCATGCAAATGCCCCAAATATCCAAATCGAATGGCTTCTACTGTTGAGACGTGCATGGAATGTGGCACTTCGTTGCAGAAGGTTTTAGAGCTTGATGCGAAACCGAGGCAGAGTTGAATACTTGGAAGAAATATTAAGCAATATCAAGACATAGTATTTCAGAGCACGGATTGCCGTATGTCTTGGCTGTACTCCTTGCATCCAGAATCTCAATGCTCCAACTCCCGGGTCGATTTCTGCCCTTGCAAAACCTCCTCTGCGCTTTCAGCTCACAGGCACGCAAAGCCGCTACCTGCCACATGTCACATATTTGCAGAAGCGTTGACAGATGTCGGCAGTGAAGATCTCAGGATTGTTGGTTTCTGCTGGTTTCTGTATTGTTGGCATGATCAAAGGCTGCAATTCGCAGGCGGGATCAAAGTGCATCGGAATTGTTGGAGTTAGTCTATTCCAGGATCTTCGCCTGTGAATGACAATCGAAGTCTCTTGGACTCGCAAATGCCTTCACGGAACGAGTTGATAAATTGGCAACCACAGAAACTCCAATGATTCTAACTGCTGAATGAAAGATTGCAGAATGAGAAAGAGCACATTGATGCACATTGCTTACGCAATTCTTTTCTTCTTTTAAATGTATCATGTGACAGTATTGTTTCTCCTACTTTGATATGTAGAATGTAGACAGAACCTGTTGCTGATAGAAATGTGAGCTGAGGCTCTGGCGTCAACAAGCTCCTGGCCTCACAGTTTTACAGATCTCTCTGCATCCACAGGCAGGGCAGGCAGGGGCTAAGCAAAGCACCTGGACTGACTGGACTATCTGTCACCTCAGGACGCAGTGGACTCCACTGCAGGTCAAGTGTATTCAAGTGTCAACATCTGATCAACATCTGGTCAACATCTGGTCAACGTCAACAGACCAGGAGTGGACTTGACGATCAACATGTGTACCAGATGTTGACGATGAACGAACACGATTGACCGATTGAAGAAGAGTACCAGATGTACCGTCGTTGTACCAGGTGTTCAGGCGTCGTCTGTATCAACACGTTGTACCTGGTCAACACTTCAACATCTATTAGACAGGAGATGTTGATACAGATCTTATAAAAAGAAAGGAGATGTCTATCATCTCTTGTCTGAACTGGTCTCTGGTTCATATCTGGGAGGCCGCACAGGCGAAGAGCTCCTCATACTTGACCTGACAGCGAGGCCGTACTCTCAGCTCACAGGTCTCACAGGTCTCAGAGAACTGCAACGTCCTTGGACACTCTACTCCTGCCTTATCCAGGATGAAACAGAGGACGCCTCATGGTCAGCACTGTCACCAGTCATTTTGAAGAACTCATTAAACTTTACAGTATATTCTTGTGTATTCTTGTATATTCTTGTATATTCTTGTATATTTCCATTATCGACTGTCCACCAGTTTGCTTCTATGACAGAGCTGAAAAGTACATTGCCTGTACTCTTGACCCTGAAAGGTGTACAGTAGTGAGTAAGAACGTTGTCAATGTTCTTCTGGATTCGGATGCACCTGCTTGTCATTGTCAATACTATAGTGAAACAGACAGAGTGAAGATAAAACAGCACTCGGTTGAAGTGCCTCCGCTTCATGGTATGAAATGTGAGCTGGTACTCCTGCAAAGAGCGATGATCTACAAGAACAAAGAAAAGAACACATGCAAAAAATGGCAAGACAGTGCAAGAACTGGCAAGAAACATGTACAAGTAGGTGTCGTCCATGGCTATCGTCTCAGCTCTGCGGGTAAGTTCAGTGCTTTCAGGCATATGTTTTTCATTGTTTCTCACTCTTTCTCATTTGTTCCCCCGAGTCTGCGAGTATTCTCGCTCCAGCTGCCGGGCTCAGTTGACCACGTCTTGCAAAGTGATGTCGAAGTGGGGCGAATGGATGCGAATGGTAGAATTTGGACGACATCCTTGTCATTCCTTGTCCAAAACGCATAGCTCGACAAATGCAAAGCCTTTGGAATCTTGCTCCAGCGTTGACTTTGTTTAGGCTGTGGAGTTCTGCCGCATCCCTGCTGCATACTTTGGGGGCCATTTCACCTCTCACCAGTGGCGAAGAGTCTATCACAACACAGGGCGCTCCAAACCCATGACAACCCGCTGGTTGGTCCACTTCCAGATGCGAAGTCAATCACGCCTCCAGGCTTTGACTTGCATAGATGTGGCATAAATTGGCATAAATTGGCATAATATAGTAATACAGTACGTTCTCGGCTTCTTCACTCCATCTCAAGGATTCACGGCGCATCAAGCTGTCGAATTTCCTGAAACCGCGACTCATTGAACTCCTTGGACTCGGGCGCTGACTCCAGTGGGTTGTACTCCATCAAATGCTTGCCAGGTGCAGAGCTTCGCAACAACCTAGCGACAACACAAACTACACCTGCTACGACGTGCCTAACAGTTCCTCCAGTCACGACAGCAACTTTGGATCACCTTGGGAAACCACACCACACCTTGCCACGTAGTTCAAACGACTGTGGTGATGTTCCGGCCAGTCCTAAGCACAGTCAGACCAGTCAGCCACTGGGCATCTTGCGATATCTTGTGGCCGCCAAGCCACGTTCCAAGCGATGTGGTGCACGTCCCAGCCCTGCTTCGTCAGCAAACGATGCTTCAAGGAGGTCTTCATGTCATAGCGCTTGGAGCCACCGACAAAGTGCAGCGGCCCTTGGCCAAAGTCAAAGCTTTGAAAATGGACACATGGACAACTTAGAGCCAGGTTCCACTCCAGGTTCCAATAGAATGAGGAATAGCCAAATGAAATTACAGTAATGATATTTTAATGGGTTCAAGACTCACGCTGCGCAAGACATCTTAGATACGCGTCGATCGAAGTGCTGCTACCATCTAGCATTCATTCGTGCCAGCCCATGTACAAGAAAAACATGTTGACAATGGCAAATTTGAGTTTTAATAATATGTTTCAATGCAGTCAAACGTTGGCGCAGAGTTGGCCCAAATAAATCCAAATGAGATCACCGAGTTCATCTGTATTGCTGATTGTTAATGTGCATATGATATTATATGATATGATATGATATTATATTATTTTATAAACATATTATATTAATTATATTATAGTATATTATATTTTATTATATTGAATATTATACTATATTAAATAAAATATTAAATATTCAATTAAATGCTAAATATTATCAATTATATTATTCTATAATTATATTATAATATACTATACTATGTTATCTTATACTAGACTATATGAAATTACATTATATATTCAATTAAATTATATACATTATACATTATATATTACATATTAAATACAATATATAATATAGTAAATATGACATATTATAATTATATGTTATATATATTATATATTATATATTATATATTATATTATATTATATTAATATTGTATTACATAATATTATATTATTTACTACATATTATACATTATACATTATACATCATACATTATATACATTATTACATATGCTAAATTACGTAATTAAGGTATTTTAGCCCCAAGTTCAGGTTCACTGGGAGTTTTATCGTTTTGCAGCTGCGCAAAGGGTGTTGCATACCTGGATCCCGATATCATCAATTGAAAGGATTAATATTGAGCTTTAAGCATCCAGAAACAAGTTTGCAGGGTGCACTGGTGCTAACAACATGGTAGGCATCCCTCAAGCAACACGACAGCGTCACTCTGATTTTCAAGTGGTTCTCTTGTCACTCCAAGAGATCAAAAAGGAACATTTTGTCCTAATTTGGAGTTGTACCTTCCCAAAGCGGACGATCACAGAACTCGGTGCTCAAAAAAAACGCATTTTTTTTGCGGAGCCCAAAACTACAGCAACACTGAAGTTCTGCCCCGAGCGAATCTGTGTTTCCAGCAAAATGAAGTTTTTGTCAGAGAGGAACTTTAAGTGCAAAAACACGTTTTCAAAAACTCGATTGACAACTTTACAGTAATTCCAAAAAATAGTCATAAGGAAACGAAACATTGTTAAGATTCCGCTCGCTGCTGCACTTTGACTTAAAGAAAACCAAAAAAACAGGTCCTACCAGAACCTTATAATCTCAAAACATGCTTCAAAAATCTTCAAAATCACGTCCAAATTTTGACTCCGTCCGGTCCAACCGGAACTGTAATTCCAAAAAACACATCCACAAAACATATTTATAAAGTTTCAGTCCAACCCGAACTTTAACTCCAGTTCCAGTTCCGGTCCAACCGTTGGACCGGAACGTGAATCCCGAAACATAACTCGGAACAATAGGTATAAAGGTCCAGTCCAACCGGAACTTTAACTTCAGAGAATAGCTAAGGTTCCGATCCAACCGGACCGGAACTTTAACTCCGAAGAAAATCAAGTTAAATTTCCAGTCCAAGCGGAACTGCAACTCCAAAAATACTTAAAGATCCAAAAAAAAGGTCAAGTTCCGGTTTTTCCGGAACTTTAATTCCCAAAAAAAGTTAAAGTTACAGTTTTTCCCGAACTTTAATTCCAAAAAAAATTAGAGTTCCAGTTTTTCTGGAAATTTTACCCCAATCAAAAAGTTAAAGTTCCAGTTTTTTCCGGAACTTTAACTCCCAAAAAAGTTAAAGTTCCAGTTTTTCCGGAACTTTAACTCCCGAAAAAAAAATACAAGTTCCGGTTTTTCCGGAACTTTAACTTCCCAAAAAAGTTAAAATTCCAATTTTTCCGGAACTTTAACTCCCAAAAAAAGTTAAAGTTCCAGTTTTTCCGGAACTTTAACGCCCGAAAAAATTAAAGTTCAGTTTTTCCGGATCTTTAACTCCCAAAAAAAGTTAAAGTTCCAGTTTTTCCGGAACTTTAACTCCACCCAAAAAATAAAGTTCCAGTTGCAATTTTTTTCGGGGGTCAAAGTTCCGGAAAAACTGGAACTTTAACTTTTTTTGGGAGTTAAAGTTCCGGAAAAACTGGAACTTTAACTTTTTTGGGAGTTAAAGTTCCGGAAAAACCTGAACCTTTTTTTGGGGGGAGCAAAAGGTCCGGAAAAAGCGGTACTTAAACCTTTTTTCTTATTTAAAGTTCCGGAAAAAACGGAAAATTGAGTTTTTGGGTGATTTAAAGTTCCGGAAAAACCGGCACTTTAACAGATTTTTGTGATAGTTAAAATTTAGGTTGGACCAGAATTTTAACTGATTTTTTTGGAGTTAAACTTCCTGCCCTGGCACACTTTTAATTAATTATACTTTAGAGATCAAGTTCTGCTCAGAGTGGAACTGTTATTTATTTGTTGGAGTTATGTAAATGTTTACTAGGACGGCGATTCAACCTTTCTTCGGAAATAAAGTTCCGGTAGGAATGAAACTTTATCCGTTTTTCCACATAAAGTTGGACTTAGGGCGGAACTTGATATTTTTTTTTGACATAAAGTTCTGCTCAGACTGGAGCGCTAACCTTGTCTTAAAAGAACATAAAGCTCCGGTTGGTTTAAATTACAGTAAGTATTTAAGATTGACTATATGCAATTGTTTGGAACAACAAATTGGATTTTACATGCTTGTGCTATATTTTCTTCGGGAGTTTTTTTCAGGCCAAGACCTTGTTTGAAGAATGTAGAGTTGTTTTTCCTTTTTTCGAATGCAAGGCCATGTACCGTTTGAAACACTGAATTTGTTGAGTAATTACACGCTGCATTTTTTGCCAAAAATCATGTTGTTTGAATCTGATATGTATCATGCAGGTGGGATTTAGCCTGGAGATAAAAACCCAAGCTGACCTGAACCGACCTGAATTATTTAATTTAGCAATTACATATTATATAATATATATTATATATTATATTATATTATATTATATATATATTATAGATTATATATAAAATATCATCTATTATATCTTGTACATTACATTACATGACATTACATTACATTGCATTACATATCCCCCCTTTTAAGGGGGGTGGGGGGTTAGCACTGACATATTTTACTTTTGGGGGGTTGCCCCCGTAGCCGTATGCTCGACACTTGGAGGCTATATCGCAGCCCACGACGCTGATGAGGCCGATGGAGCCGCTGAGGCCGATGCCGCGCCGCTGGGGTTACCCCTCCCCACCTAGAAATATTTCAGCTAAAAAAAACGGTTTTATATACGGTAGAATAAGGCAATAAGAAATCTTAGCGCTGTCAATTATGCATCAGCGGGTCAGGTACGTGCAAACCAGCTGAAGCGTACATTTCCATGTTTTTTCTCTCCCCAAGCTTTGCTTGAGAAATTTTTGAGGGGGGGAGGTGCAAAACCATTGTATTTTACAGCTCTAGAACCCCCCCCTCAGAAATTCCATTGCAGCAGTAGGATTCCGTTTCTGAGTATCTTCAAAGACCAGGGCGGAGGACCCCCCCCACCTCTTTTGGAAGCCCAAAAAACACGTGGGGGGGCGGATATTTCACGTGGTCGGGTGAAATATTTCTCAGAATTTTCTTGCCTTACCCCTCCCAAATATTCCAGGGTTAAAGGGGGAGGATCATTATATTATATATTATATTACATTATATTGCATTATATTACATTATATTACATTATATTATATTAAATTATATTATATTATATTAAATAATATAATATAATATTATCTTACATTATATATTGTATTATATCATACCATATCATATCATATCATATCATATCATTATATATATATATGATTATATATGTATGTAAATCAAGATCCCAAGAGATCCATAGGACAAGGCCAGACTATGAAATATTCTTTTACATCCTTGCAGGATTTCTTCCAGCAGGAGTCTGGCATGGGCCTATCCCCAAGTCTAAGTCCGAAGCTTCAGTCTGCCAGCTTTCAACTCCAGTATTACTACTGGAAGAGGATATCAATACATATTCATTGATAATTTGATAACATAATTAGTCATTGATGTATCTTCTCCAGAAGTTCGTGCACCCCCTATATAGCAGCCATGATCTGTGCCAAAGCGACTTACCAAACTATATGCAAAGATTTGAGCTGAGACGGACTATGCATGTGACAAAATCCAAAGCCACTGCTGGCAGCCCAACCCTCGACCTACCAAACACCTTGAAGAAAGCATCCGTTGACGATGGGCCAATATTGAAATCCTGTAAATTAGATCCCGCTGAAAGGTGCTGTTCACGGCACTGGTAAAGGATTGGGACCATGTGGGACCGATACGGCAACGTTTCTGACTTGCTACCAGCGCAGTTCGTTGATTCGTCAAGGTGCCGTCGATCTCGATCAGCCCCTGTCGCCGGGTCAAACGGACGTCCGCGATGTACGGTTGCAGCTTCTCCTGCTGAAGCTTAGCAAATGCTGAGCAGTAATTAGCGGGTGCTGGAAAAGAACTGCTAGCCTTCAGTTCTGGTGCTTATCATCAAAATTGTCTAATAATTCTACAATAGAATCATAATCATATAGAATCCTCAAACATTCATATGTAAGTTTCATAAAACACTATATGATAGATTATGATAGATTACTATCATAAGGTAAGCTTTCAAATGCTTTCAGTATCACATGGACGGTATCAGCCAGGCAAAAGAAGCAATGCCTTTCTATTGGCGAGGGGCACCTCCATCCGGTGGTTCACTCCGAGCTCTTGAAGCGCTCCAGAAACCTATCCACGTGGGACTTCATTTGGGACTTAATGGGGACAGAAGTGACGAACTCTTCTTGTGAAATCGTTTTCAATCTGTCAAACATCAAACAAACAACAATCATATCCATCATAATTAACCATTACATATCATAACATTTCAACTGTCCACATCGTCCAAACAAAGATCTTCTCTTCTGCAAGCTGCCTGGAGATGCTGCTGCGACGAGCATTTGGGCAAAGGCAAGGCGTCGCTTTCCTGCAAGTTCTTGACACCTTTGCCGTGGCATCCCAAGGCCATCAAAATCATCAAAGATTGCAAACTTTCGATGCGATCCAGAGAAAGGAAAGGACGACACGGAAAGGACGTGTCTCTTTAGGTGTCACATCATGCTACATGTGGTGGCCAAACTCAGAAGTATTCCACGGCTGAAACGCTTCAAGAGCCTTCAAGGAAAAGGGTGAGCCCTTTGGTCTCCAGGGTCTGCAATGCACCAGGCCGTTCAACTCGACAAGCCAGCTCAACAACCTGCGGCCACAAAGACCAATGAATTGGATAAACAATGATGGACATATTGCCGTCTCAATGTGATATAATGTGATATGATGTGATCCGTGCAAACGAAGTTCCCATCTTTGCATCCTTGGAAACAACAAATCGGCGCTCAAAGACTCGCGCCTGCAGTTGTCGAGCCAAGCGTTCGTCCAAGGAGCCCAGTGCTTCACCAAAGGCAGAGCGTACGGCTTGCACGGAAGCGACCAGGGTTCGATCGCGGACTTCGCAGGTCGATTCGTCAAAAATCAACGCGAGCAAGAGCTGGCCATACACAGCTTGAGAAGCGTAGCCTTTTCGCGTTGGATTGTCTGGAACTGCTCGTTCAAAGGCAGTGCTGACAAACAAGAGGATGCGATTGGCCTCACACTTGTCCACTTATGTCCAGTTGGGGCAAACATTGATCCAAACATATTCGACTGTGATCAAATTGGTAGTTATCCAAAACATCAGCAGAGAAGACTCCAGCAAAAAATCGTCTGATTTCGTCAACGGTCAAACATGGTCAAACGCTTCACTCTTTTTTCGGCCGCTCAGGCGAGGGCTTCCCCAGTTTCAGCACAACCGAACTTTGCAGCAAGCTGTGCCAAGGCCTCGCTGTTTCCATTTCCAAGGCGCGTGAATGCCACTCCGTCACTAAAGTCACTAACCTTTATCTGCACTCTGCTACTACAGTAGATGGACACAATATGACACAATATTCAAACCCTGCAACACGCACTATGTTGAACCCCCGCACCCCGAAATCTCAATGTTTCAGCGCACGTGTTACCAAAAGTGATGTTAGGGGTTTGATTTTTTTCGTCCATTGGGGCTAATGCACTTCAGGTTAGATTAACATTGAACTTTGGGGGCGAGGGGCTTGTACCGGATAGAAGGGGTTTGAATATTTCTTCCATCTACGGTAGTATGTATAGATCTAGAGAATATTGAGATAATTTGAGATATATGGAGATTATTTTGGATCCAGCAGTTTTAGGGTTTGGCATAGGGAAGGTGCTTGTGCAGAAATTGCTCTCTCATGACCAAATGCGTATCTTTCCCTAAAGTTGAAACTGAAAATAAGATCATTGGATTATGCAGCAGCATCATGCCGGTTGCGACTTGAAATGCCATACTGAAGCCTAGCAACAGCAAGTCGTGGCAAGTCGTTCTTGGCGCGAGCAGATGGGCCAACGGTCTCAAGCAGGTTCTGCGCCTGTTATGTCGGGCCATGGACTCAAAGTTCAGCACATATCATATCAATGTGCCAGTACCACATTAAATGCACTTGCTCGGGCGTTTGGCATGATATCAAAAAAATGTAAAAGTATATAAAGGGTTTTGTTCTCATTGTTCTCTGTTCGTCTACAACATTATCAACATTTTTTGAAAGGGTCTCCTGCTTCGAGCTTCCCGTACAGTATCGATAGTATCAACCATTGCCAATCACAACAGGGAACTGTCTTCAATTCGTATCCAGACTTCCTGCAGCCTGATGCCTGCAACGGCACAATGTTCAGGCGACCGCAAGCTCCAAGAAAAGCCATCACCGCAGCTTCAGCCGTGCCTCTCGTGAAACCATCAGCTGTCCACAAAGTGGGTTTCTTGATGCTTTGGACCGAGGGGTATATAAGGATTCGAACGGATTTGAACGGATTTGATGCATCAACACCAAATCACATCAAGCCTGACGATCGAAGCTTCCTTGGCCTAATTGCCACCTGCCTGCAGCCGCAGTCAAATGTAAACAGGCTACAGTAAACGGCTAAACATCATAAAACCACGTCTAGTGGAACAAAGCCCTTCTTCATCTTCTTCTGAAAATGCACATTCGCCAGACCATTGAACTGGGTGTCAAGCTCAGTGGTCTTGGCCGATGCCTGCAAATGGGAGTTGCACTTGGGTACTTTGCAGCCCGCGATCCACCCTTCAGCCCACCTGCAGAAGTTCTTCCAGCCGCGTTCCCAGGGATTGAAAAAGCTCTTCCTGCTCATGCAGGTGCATTCACATCATTCACACAAGTCAATGCAAGACAGGTTCCAACGACTTTACTTTCTAAGCCACTTAGGTGGAGCCACTTGGGTGGATTGTGGATGATCGGAGCATACAAACATGCCACCGAAACGTTCCGCAGGTTGAGTTGCTTGTAGAGCGCGGCGATTCGCCTCTGTAAAACTTTTGTAAACAAACAACGCAGGAGGACCTCATTGACTTGGCCGACTTGGCCTGGATTCCAGTGCTGTTCTCAGCGCCACACCGCACTTCGCTCAGGCCAAGATGACCAACCTGGTGGCGACAGACGACAACATCGACAACTCGACAACTCAAGACATCCAGATGTATCATGATGTATCCAGATCCAGTCACCGAGTGACCAAAGCCATGCCATGGCCATGGAAGCCATGGCAGCCATGGCATGCCATGCCCAAAGAACCCAGAGCCTCTTCTTGAAGTCGTTGAACTGCCTCTATGAACAAGTCAGGGCGCCTTCACCGAGCATCTCTCAAGAATCAGGGCTCACCAAAGTATCTCCCCGCTGCTATCATCTGCTATCTGAATCTGGCAGCGAGCTCCCAAAATTAGAGTATTGCATGCATTTTGCAAGAGTCTTTCTGCATCCGCATCAGGAAAATCAACTGCCTTGGATCATGCTCTCGTAAATCTCGCAGAGCAAAGACCTTCACACCACAATTTCAATGACACGAACATACGCAAATAAAAATTCATAGAAATCCTATGGACCCCAAACCTCTGGATCCAATACCAATCCCACCGCTTCCAAGTGTTCAAACATCTTCAAGCATCTTCAAACATCTTCAAACTATAAACCATTGAACTGCAAAACCTTGGCAGGATCTATGACAGCGGCTCCCGTACCTCCAGCAGAGCGAGGAGTTCTTGCCCACGGAGATGACGAATCAGCCGATCCGCTCCTTGGGCGATGAATCGCTACACATTGAAGCGTCGTCGCCGCAAAACCAAAGGTCCCAGCTCCATAGCAAGCGTCGCAAGAGCTGCTCCTAGGCTCATGTCAAACCAAATCCCAAATAAACAGAACAATAAGCAACACAAAAGCAGCTTTAAAAAACATGGTCACATGGTCTATATTTCATCCTCTCTCGCAATACGCACTGTTCCATTGAATCCAAGGACCAAACAGTGGCTTTGTGCCCAGCAGGCCGCAAACGAGAAAAATTGACGCAAATCGAAGCCAATGTAGAAGGATGCCTCCAAAATCTCCAAATGCAGTATGATGATGTATGATGTGGGATCCACATCCAGTGTGGACTTTACAAATCTTTACAAAAACTCTGAGGACGCCACCATTTTTGGTACTCCCGCAAAATCTGCGTCTGAGCAATGGGTGGTATGAAATGTGTTCCCCTCACTACCATTTTTCCAAGCGTTCGAAATCGTTCGAAAAGTTCAAACAACACCAAAAAACGAAGTACGACGTACGAGATCAAACACGTTTTTCTTTTTGAGGAGCATAGAAAAGCCTGCATTGATGCAAAGACACACTACTGTAGTAAGGGAAACAAAAACATACAAAAACCATCAAAACCTGGTTTTAGCGGTTTCAGCATGAAACAAGCAACACAGCTATCCGATGCTATCCGTATGTTGACAGTGAACAACAGCAGTGTACAAAATTTCAGGCTGGCAGGAATTCAACTTTGAATATGTCCACTCCACAGAATCGGAAAAACAACTGAAATCATCTGAAATCTAAGCTACATTCGGCATACAACTGCTTCATCAAATATGTAAACATATGTAAACATTATGAACATTTAAGAGAAAGACAGACATGTCCCTCTTCAGTGACACTGATGAGGTTTCGCTAAAACTATGCAGGTTGTGTCCCGCCTCACAGCCTACAAAGAAAGGATCACTTCTGGCTCCATTTCTTAGGGTTGCAAATGCTTCCCACGAGGCTTCGCGGACCTGTGCTGCAGATATCATGGTTTCCCAATTTTTCCCATGCCAAGTCAGTCCCATCCTAAAACGGTGCCTTGAAGGAGCCAGGATATGCCAGGATGGATGTTCGTGTCCTGTGTGTCCTATGATGTCCTATGCTTTTGATCTCACCATGTCTCACTATGCAATTACAGGAACAGTTTCTCAGTTGCCAGCACAGCAATCCGACAACTGCATGAGAAACAGTCTCAAAATTTGAAAAAATCACACGAGAACATGGGCAAACAAACTGGTTAGTCTTTCCGAGAGTTCTTGTAACAAAGCATTGACACATGTTGACGAACTGCAACTGTTCCAAATCGATACCAGCGCAAGGATGACGGCTGCCAAACTAGGCTCAGCCAGTCTCAGCGAAACCAATGAAACCGTGTATCAACCCCCTCCAGCTACCAAGTCGTGCTCTTATGCTGCCAAGCGCACAGGGCATCTTCCACTGCTGTTGGGGTTGCTTTCGTGTGGCGCAGGTCCTGAATGGGACAAAGAAGACTGCACGAAGGCCATTTTGAAGTGCCACATCACCAGTCCTTTGCCGTTCAGCAAGCAGCCTGCCAGGATGCGCAGGACGCAGGACAAGCGCAGTGAGAAGATGCAACAGGTTTGCAAGAAATGGATAGAACTGGAAGGAACTGTTTGGAACATGTCATGAGAGTGCAGTCAAAGAGCAATGAAAGCTCCGCTTGCTCAACCTTGGTTGGTAGGTAGGCAAGCATGCGAAGCCCAAGAAAGGCAACCATCCAGCTGACAGATTTCTTTAAGACTTTCTAGACGGGAATGTACGAAGACACATTTTGCATTTGCTAATTCCACGTTGATCTTTTAAGAAAGAAAGCAGGCGTGAGCTCCCACTCCAAAGAAATCAATAACGTCGCCGCCCAGTCACAGAGTTGCCAAGGGGGAGGGTTTCCACCATTGCAGCATTGCAAGCACATGACGTCAAAATACGAAAAAATGCCACTCTCTAAAGAATAGAGTTTCCAGAATCTACTAAAACCAACAAATCCCACAGCCAGTGGCTCTCCCTGGACATTGCGCTAGATTCATGGTACATACTTCCGAAACGTTCCGACTCTGAGCCAAAAGAGATGAATGGTAGGATGCCTCTGGAAGCGTAGTCAGTGTTTCCAAGCTCAAGCATCTGCTCTCTGCACTTGAAAAGTTGACACAACTCTTTTGATTCCTTCTTCTCATTCCTTCTGCATCCTGTCCCAGCTGTCCTCTAACCAGTGTCTGGGCCGCGGGACAACTACTTGGACCCAGGACCACAGGGGCCTGAAGGCTCGAAGGGTCAAAAACATTCAAAAACCATCTGAGTCTCAATGTCCTCCCTGAAAACCACACGTCTATGCTCCCGCAATGCTCCCATTGATCTCTAGACGAGCTGTGGTTGGAGTTCTCGCATCGCCGATTTGGCGCCTGTGAGCCAAAGGGGCCCGGCCCCCGTGCGACAATGGAAGGAGTCAATGGTGTGCTTTGACGAGGAAGTGCACGCACCACCTGTGCAAATCCAAGCCATGAAGGAAATCGTATTGAAATCATATGAACTCAGAACCCATCACAAGTCCATCTGACATATCTGACATCTAATTCCTCTAATTCCTCTAAGACATCAGATTGCCGGAACCTGACGACTGGGAGTCAAGGCATTTGGTGAATCCGCCTCCCAAGTCCACATCTGAAACCGAAGAGTTCATAGAAATTCATAGAATCCACATTCCACACATTTCCACACAGCCTCCCCTGGACTCGAAGCAGATGGAGGTGTCTGGACCTGTCACAGACAAATTTTCTTGTGGGAAGCACCTCTTTCCGATTCTTTCCGGCTCCACAGAATCTTCAATCCACCGCAAAATGCCAGGATGGCCAAAATGCCGTTCACGACCACAGGAGACACCGGAGACACTGTTCCGACTGTTCCCATTGGCCATGGAAAGCTCCGTGGAGGCGGGGTGAAGGTCAGCCGTGAAGCCTTCATAGTTTGTTGAGGGCAAGAGAGACTCATCATCAGTGACTTCAAGCACGCCAAACAGCCAAACAGTATCAAACAATATCAAACAGTCATAGTCTGAGGACACCACTGTAGGAGGCCATGGAAGGACTGACGCATCCGCAATTTGCATTTGCGTCAAGAGTGCACTGAACTCTGCTCAAACAACAACTCAAGAGAACCCAAGCGAACCTCCCCGACGTTCCACGTGTGGTGTCTGCATCACATTCATGGTCTCAGTAAAGGCAGATCAAACAAAGAGCAAACTATGAAGCAAAAAACTTGCCAAGTCAAACCACGACTTTGCAGCTGGGAACTTTGCTGGTTGAGACGTTGCGTTTTGCCATGAGTGGACTGGCAAGGATGATTGAGAATGCTTCCGCAGCATGTGTTTGGCCAACAAACACGTTGTATAACTTTGTCATCCATAAACTACTTGTGTCATCTTGTGTCCTAATAAACTTGTGTCCGCGGGACAAGAATGAACATCTACACACGCTGCATCTGGACTTAAAGGGCCTCCAAGATGGGCATGCACATGAGGAGCATACCTTGACAACTTGACACCACAGGCTTCACAAACACCCTCCATCAACGCAGCCTGGCAGCCTGGCAGCCTGGAACAGTCTAAGTCATGCGCCCACCCTCCATCAACATGCACTGTTGGACGGATTTTGCACCCTGGTTACTTGCAACCTGATCTGGAATGTGGGATCCAGTTGCCTGCAGTTGATGCACCTTGCAGTTTTCTTTTCCTAGTTTGACACATGTTGGCTTTACAGGTTGCACGGTAGTGAAGGTCAGTGCATATCCGGAAAGCAAACTGTGGTGTCCATGTAAGCAACGCAAATCATTGCAAACAGGTGCTGGGAACATCGCTGATTCGAAGCGGGACGGAAACAATGGGTTGGACATTGATTGGAATCAGCAAATTGAGCAGCTCTGTCTTGGCTGACTCACTCAATACCTCACAGCTAGGGCCACTGCGGCCTTGAGAGCGCAGGCCGAATAATCTAAGATGCAGAAGTCTCACGACATGAGGTGTCAATTGTCTGTCAATCGGACAAGGTTTTGCACGTGGACGTGGTGGAGTTCTTTCAAGGCTCGTTCTACAATGTTCTATAATTAATGTTCTATACATTCGATCCAGAACTTGGGTACAGTAAGATGTGCTTAGCGTCAGCCCGACAATGAGCGACAATAACGCTTGACATAACATAAACATAAACATAAATATTAACATAACATATTGAGACACCATCGTGCCATTTAGTACCTACAGTACAAAGTCGTATTGATGTATCATCAGGGCACTTTGAGGCCTGTGTGGTTCTGTTCTCGTCAGCTTGTATGCCCCAAAGAACTGGCACTGAACCAGGAACATTTGTAATTTCTTCAAACTCGCTATTCACAAAAAAACATGTCACACAAGCACGATCGCAGCACAACTTTTTCCAGTAAAGTAATGAAACAATAAGCCTTCAACATTCAACATGGTTCTGACGGCTCTGTTGTCTTTCCAACAGGGTGTGAACGACACACCAGGAATCATTGCCTGAACGCAACCGGCTCGTATTGCATAACAAGTCGCTGCACATGTTTCTCTTCACATGCTGATCACTAGAATTTCTGGAGAAACAAGACATGGACTGGGTCCTTTTAAGCTCCAATCACAAAGGAACTCCAACTATCCCTTCAGGTAAAAATGAGCTACAACCTCTATCTACAGTTAATCTACATTGACACTGTCATTGCTTTCATCTGCGGTAGGTAGTCTTGGTCAAACAATTTCATCTGAACAATGCACTGAATGTTCAGTTGAAGCGGGTCAGCAAGCGCCAAATCGATACCACTTGCGGGAGCATTACATGACAACAAGCCGTAGCGAAACGTTGTCGCTTCAGCCTTGTCTTAAGATTAGGTCCTAGCTATGCACATGCATGGCCCTGCAATGCTAGCAAGGGCTTGTCCAGAGCCTTTATTTTCTGCGATGCCTTTTGTGGATGAAGCTCAATTACGCGTCATGTTAGAAGTGGCAATATCGTCAATGACATCTTCTGCAACCTTAACTTTGATAACTTCCTATGGACATGGATGCAACAAAGGACATGTAGCACTGCCAACTGCCAGCGTTCAGCAGCCATGTCAAAAGCCTGGCACACTGGGAGTTTTCACGAACAGCTCCAGTGGACAAACAGGGGGCTTACCTCGTTTTCTTTTCAGATCATTTTAGAGCCGTCTGTGACGAGTCTATCCATCTCTCTTGGATCGGTTTTGGCCGTTTACACAAATTCTTTGACGCCTCCTTACTGCAATCTCTGTGAGATCTGTTATATCAAAAGGATTCAAAAGGTGGCCGGCCCAGAAATTGGCTACCAATGATCCCAAAAGAATTCATCAAAACTGCGCATAGCTAGGAACGAGAACATGCAGCTTGTAATTCATTTATGCTAAAAAATAGAAACACTTCAAAGTCGATGAATTGATCTTGAAAGTCAACTGAAGGAATCAAAAGACCAGCTCAAGTCAGACTGGCATTGCCCTTGCAACCCATGCAAACTGCTCATCTTCATTCATCTTCATTCATCTTCTTAATATTGAACAATCTCGAATCTGTCTTCTTTATTCTTCTTTGGGGTACAGTAAATCATTTTGAGCCATACCCAGTGTCCAAAATGTGTCCAAAATGTCCTGCCAAAGGCCGTTGCTGCGTCAAAAGCCACGAGGCCCTCTGCGCTGTGCCACCTTGGAAGTTGTGAGTAAAAAGACCAAAATCAAACTAACCAAACTCAACATATGAAAAGGTACGGCAGATTACGGCATAAAGGAAGCGATAATCCTGGCAGTGAGCATCCTGCCCAATCTTCGATCAAATTGGCGACATTCCGCGCACCGATCAAGGACCTCAGTGGGGTCCAAGGAGCCGACGCTTAAAGGAGAGAAATTTCATGACATTTCATGACATTTCAACATTTTTCAACATGGCAATGTCGACATTTCAGATACAAACAACTTTGCAAGTCAGCCCTACCACGTCCTCATTTAAATATCTCTAAATTGTCCTTGCCTAAGGACCAAACATCTCCATGGCTGAAGCAACCTGCAAACGATAGACTCTGGACGTGTCAAGACCTTTCGCAAAGGATGGTTAAAACATGTTAAAACTGCAGTCTGACTTCTTGTCCTTCAAGATCTTCGAGCTGTTACCACATGTGGACCGGACCTATCCCTGTGGAAGGCAGTGCAGGGATTGGAAGATGTTGGAACGGTACAACTCACTTTGACGATGCATCTGGTCTTTGTCGCCAATAGGCTCAAGTCAGGCCTGCTCAATGGCATTGATATAGTACACCTCAACTGTCCGGACGGCGAAATGGTTTACTGCTGTCAGAACGCCATACGAGACTCACAATACATTTCCATACATTTCCTGAAGATTTGGCCTTCCAAAGGACATAGCATACGAGTTCCTGCAACATCCTGCAACCCTTACACTTTGGACTAACACCTGTTTTTGAATGGAGGGAAGCACCCAAATGAAAAGGGATGGGCTTAGTCTGAGACCCGCACTCCATCCTGATCCAAAACAAAAGGCTGGAAGCTCTGTGGCACTGTGTACTGCGGATAAGCGTACCTGAAAGTGACAGCTGTTTGTCTCGGATGCCTTGCAAATACTTGCAGCAACAATCTTGGAACTTGCTTAGGCGACTTACTTGATGCAAAACATACACATATAGAATCATATGTAATATATGTATATATATATATATATATATTAATTATATATATAATATAATTATATAGTCACATATAATATATTATATATAAATCTTAAGTTATGCCGCAAATTATATGAATACATATTTTAATACACTATACTGTATTACATGCACAAAACAATGCAAACGAACATTGGAATAGCCTTGTCATGAGAGAATATCATAGATGCGGGCAGGGGCTAAATGCTTCCAACGACATATCCATAATACATTTGTCCCTTGCTTACAGTGCGTGTTTCTGTTAGGGGCTGTACAGGTCAGCCTCTGGCCGGAGGTAGACTTTGCGTTTTGAGTGCAAGGATCCGTTGGGTGCTGAGACTTAGAAAAAGGGTGCGGCTTGGATGATCAAGGCACTCCATGTCACGCACTCAACAACGGGCTGCGCTTAAATCCACATTCTGTTGATGCGGGAGCGGACTTCTGAATTACCATGACAGGTTTCTGCCCAGGACTATGAGGACCTGTCTCCCTTGCGGTATTTATTTTGGGATGGTCTTTGTGTAGCCAATTCCCGCAACAGCGCAGAAGAGCTTGAGGTTTGTCAGATCTTTCACAACCACTATCTTGGTGTTAGTATCTGCTTGGCTCAAGTGAATTTCCATCTCCTGATCCCACACTTTGGCTGTGATCACTGTCATTTGCCGGTTGCCTTTCTTACGTGCTGAAAAAAGAAGTCGACACCACAAACCGTTTTGATGCTTGTCAAACCACTGTTGCACTTGCCTGGTGCTCCAGCCTTTCCGTTTGTGAAAGTCTTCTGCTTCTCGGCTCAAGACGTAACCTTCCTCAGCGGCCTTTGCTGTTGCCTTTTGCAGCAGCTCGTCCATGCGAGCTCTCTTAGCTTCATCGGACAAGCGCCCTTGGAAGTTGGGATGAACAATGCTGAAGACAGAATCCATTGCCCGTCGACATAGAGCACCGCGTGCCGGACTGCTTGAGAGCAAGCCCGTGAAGGTCACATGGGGATATATACAGACAAGCGCCAACAAGAGGTACATGGACCGATTCAGGCTAGACATGGAGTCTCCTGTCAATCAATCCTAGCCTGCCACCCGATGTTTGATCGACCAAGTGCACAAACAGCTGCGAAGACACACTGTCACACGTATACAATCATCATTGGCTTTTATCATCAACCTTTTTTGGCAGCAAAACAGCAGGCCCAAGTGCTTAAATTCTTATAAACAGTGCAGAGTACATCTTGCCGGGATAATCATTGAATTCCTGTCAGAATATCAAGCCCGCCCCTTGGTCACCTTGGTCTCTCTGGATGATCTCTGACTTGCAAACTCCGAAAGACAAGTGGACGACGCAGTGCCAAGTGAAATCGTGCCCCTCTGTTTGTTGCTTCTGAATTTCAGTGTAAAGCGTGCCACTCATGTCCGACCTTTCAAGACTTCCCACACATGACTCATAACCTACTTCATCTCGATTCTCTACAGCGAAGTAGAACTCCTCTACACGATTTTCTCAGGGAATAACCGATAACCGATAACCAACAGCAATTTCTAGGTGCTGCTCTGCTGTTTGGGGCACCAGTCGACAACCTGCACAGCAGTACCTGGAGATCGGTTGAACCTGAAGCAAGCGATGCTTGTAAGACAAGATTTCTGAAATCAACATGTGTCATTTCAAACAGCTTGTCAGTTGAAGAGCTCAAGAAAGTCAGGGCAGGTCATGAGGCACGACTTTCTAGATATAGACCCATCAACCACACGTTTGCGGGCAATTCAACATGTTCATGCATGTTCTCTTTTTTGAAGTAGGCTCGCTGATATTCGCTGATGACACTCTTTACCAACAATTCAGGGCGAGGTGCCAATTGTCCAACTCCTCCTCTGGCAAAGGACGAGGAGCAAAGATCTTGTAGACCTGCAGCAGGTCAACATTGTTCAGCATGCGGTAGCCAGCAGTGATGTTTTGAGTTGCTTTGACATATCTTGATATCTCGGCACACAATTGAGAAGGGTGTCAATACATGAAAGATGGATCATGTTGTCCGGGCAGGCTGTGAGGAAATGAAGCCGCACAAAAAATGTATGTACACTTTCAGTTCAGCTCGAGACAATGTCACCATTCAAGCGAGGAATTCAATCTGCAAATCGTCTAAATTGTAGACGAATGATGACGAATGTAGACGACTTTGTCTGAAAAACAGGGTATACGGTATAGCAAAGCCATTGTCAGCACCCTGATCTCTGAACCATTCTGAACCCCTAGGGCCCTAGATTCTTCCCCTGACATCCCGAGTTTAGGAACGCCCTAAAAGTTCTCGGTTCTCCAACGGTTCCACGGCCGATCCCAATGGACCATTGGGCCTGGGGCTCTCCTTTCTCCGCACTTGCCACGATCTGCGGATTTTTTTGAGCTGCAAAACATGACATGTCTTTTGATTGCTTGGTATCACATGGTATCACATGGTATCACCATCATTCAGCATCCGCAAAACGTGCAATTTTCTGATGATTTATGATTTCAGTCGTGATGAACTGCCCGATTCTTTCTGCAAACCAAAAGTGGATGCCACACCTCATCGGCTTTATCCACTGAACTGACATTCACTGGGACCTGTAGTCCTGACGCGATCCCTCTGGGTGAAAAGGTGTTTCATGCAACCTTCTTTCTGGAGTCTGGATGTCCGAACTGCTCGGAAGTGAATCCTGCCTGTTTAGAAGTGTGGACACAGATGAGGGCATGTAGAGGAGAAGGCACTCTGCATCTTTGAAAGAGTGAAGGTTCGTTGTGCGTACGTAGTTTTTTTTCGAAATCAAATGACATGAGCAATTATCTTCTCGCTTGGCATGAATGAACATGCCGATCAGATTAATGTAAGCCAACAGCGTTGAGTGTAGTCGGTCAAAATAACAACATGCTGTGTGCCAAAAAACAAAAAATGGAAAAACATGGAAAAACAACAACCTTCAATGAAAGTCTGCCCCACCTATGGAGTAGAAAGGAGTAGTGGAGTCCGCCGTGGTGAAAATTTTTGCAGGAGCCTTGAAGAGGGTACAAACTGGTCACATCCCGCAATTTCTGAACTGCTTGGAACGAACCTTGTGAACATCAATCTACAAACCTGACAACAGTTTGAGAAATTTTGCTGCCAAATACTACTCACACCAACAGAGCCCAAGACGAAAAGAGGCATAGAAAGCTGAGGATCATCCTGACAGATCGAACAGAAAGTCTTCGTGTATGTAGCAACTGTGTACAGTACCATTTGGAATCTACGATTATTGAGAAACTTACCAGAAGTACCGCGCAAGGCGGTGGCGGAAGTTTCGATGATAGGAAACTATAGCAGGAGAGGTGAGTTGTTGTGATGCATGGATGGCAGAGCGAATCCACTGATGGACCGAAAGGTGGTTGATTTATTATTATTCTTATTATTCTTACTATTATTATTATTATTCTCTCTCTTTCCCTCTCTCTCCATGTCTCTCTGTCTTTATCTATCTGTCTGCCTGTCTATCTGTTTTCCTATCTCTCTGACTATTTATCTCGATCTCTCTCTCTTCTCTATCTATCTCCCTCTCTCTCTCTCTCTGTCTGTCTCTCTCTGTCTAGCTGTCTAGCTGTCTATCTACCTATCTACTTATCTGCCTATCTGTCTGCCTATCTGTCTGCTTCTCTGTCTGCCTATCTGTCTGCCTATCTGTCTGGCTATCCGTGCGTCTATCCGTCCGTCTATCTGTCCGTCTATCTGTCCGTCTCTCTGCGTCTATGTGTCCGTCTATCTGTCCGTCTATCTGTCTGTCTATCTGTCTGTCTATCTGTCTGTCTATCTGTCCGTCTACCTGTCCGTCTATCTGTCCGTCTATCTGTCCGTCTATCTGTCCGTTTATCTGTCCGTCTATCTGTCCGTCTATCTGTCCGTTTATCTGTCCGTCTATCTGTCCGTCTATCTGTCCGTCTATCTGTCCGTCTATCTGTCCGTCTATCTGTCCGTCTATCTGTCCGT